>MAAC01011983.1_pt1 | contig 36156 bp, 16 predicted proteins | sample 1115981 | NCBI WGS metagenome assembly MAAC01 (sample SAMN04961126, study PRJNA320927) | seawater metagenome | isolation source: sample BD02T64 sea water enriched with oil for 64 days | place: USA:Gulf of Mexico | collected 2013-07-27 | reverse complement strand
TTTTAAACAGACGCTACCATCACCTAATCTATGGGTTTTAGTATTTACATCTCTAAAATCGGGAATTGGTGTGCGTGGTGCTGAACTGGTCCAATTAACCGAGCAATCACCATTGCTGGTTAGGCATGATGGCTCTATCTGGCCAAACTCAGTATTAAAAAGAATTGCGGTGCCATCGGGAACGGGGTTATTAAAATGATCGGCGACATGAGCTGTAATGGTAACTTTTATGCCATCGATGTTCCATGCTTCAACATTTAATTCACTAGCCGCAAGGCTAAAACTATTATAATCAGCAACACCTGTTGATATCACCAATAAATCTGAAACGGTTGATATTGCATTATTGCTATTTAGAGTGGCAATAACTCTTACACTACTGGGAACATTGCCTGATTGCACAATTACATCAACAAAACCATTAGCATCAGTAGTTGCATTAATATGATTTAAACTCAAGCCACCAACTTCACTGGATAAAGAGAATGCTACACTTTCAAAACTCGCTGGACTGCCAGTGAGATCATGCACCTGGAAAGTCAACGTTGAATTCTCGATCCGGGAAATACTACCACCACTGCCTCCTGTGCCATGTAACGCGATAAAGTTATTAGAGGCCTTGATGAAGACAATGCTACCGACAGCAGCATTTTGAACTGATAGTTGAGTGGTTTGTGAAAGAATGGTTTGTCCTATCTGGGTGGAAATGTTTATGGTATCCGTTTGACCACAGGAAATGTCTTTATACGTTGCCTTTGCAATGCCATTAATTGTATTAACAGGGGACTCAATCGTTGCCAATCCTAATGTTACGCAAGTAGAGCTAAATTCAATGGCAACAGATTTCTCATAGGGTTGTAATTGGTCATTATTATTTTCATTTACTGCAACAGCAATGGTGGCAATGCCACGTGCACCTATTTGATTAGGAATTACAGATGGAATGCTCATTGATAGTTCATTGGATAGTGCACTGACCGAAAAATCTAACGATGAACTTATGCCACCATCTATGCTCGCGGTGATTTTATCAGCACCGCTAAAATCCGTCGCATTGATGATGATTGAGGCTATGCCAGCTTGATTGGTTAACGCCGTACCACTAATGGGGTCAAGCATTGCTAATCCATAAGCTAAATTAAATGAGACTAATACACCTGCTACCGGTTTATTGCTGTTTAATAATGTAGCGCTGATTAGACCAGGGGAATTATTGCTAATATTTAAAGTATCTCCACCTGTTTCATCAGTTAACGACATAGCTAAGGCAAAGGTAGTAGCATTGGGCGTTGTAACACCCTCTGTCGGACCGTTGAAATGTTCGGCGACACTTTGCTGATTTACTTCTTCGCCACCACAACCGATTAATAACATTAAAATTACTATATTTATTAACTGGATTGTTTTTTTCATAAAAAGCATCCTTATTATTCTTTCTGCCATTTAATAGCCGGACAATAGCGAGTACTTTATCGCCGCATAAACGTGTAGAAATTTGTCGAGCACTTAACAAGCTTATTTAAAGCAGTAGATGACCTTTCAAAGCCCCAACAGTAATTTATTATTAGTTTTACAATGGTTAAAAATGTCGATTATTGTCGAATTTACATTTTAGGATAGAAGAGGTTTTAGCTAACAACTAACACAATATTGCCAATTGTTGCATCAGATTGCGATGATACAAGCTGCTTGTTCGATAGCTAACATCATTTTCACACCTTAATTTAATGGGTTAATTTCCACTTATTAAAGTGTGCGGTGCCATTAGCGCAGAATACCATCGTCTAAATGGATAATACTCCGACTACGTTTAGCGAATCTTGAATCGTGCGTAACCATGCAAATTGTTCTCCCTTCCTCATTAAGCTCATCAAATAGGTCCATAATGGCATTGGCATTTTTTGAGTCTAGGTTGCCCGTGGGTTCATCGGCCAATAAGATTGAAGGATCTACAACCAAGCTCCTTGCGACGGCAACACGCTGTTGTTGGCCACCAGAAAGTTGTGCGGGATAAAATTTGGCCCTATCGGCCATGTTGACTTTAGTTAGAGAGTTCATGGCGATTTCTATTCTTTCTTGTTTTTTCATCTTGCGATAAGTTAGCGGCAGGGCAACATTTTCCAATACGGTTAAATCACCAATCAAATTAAACGCCTGAAATACGAAACCAATTTCCTTATTACGTATTTCAGCTCGTTGATAAACATCCAAGTCGTGAGCCTGATGACCATTCAATAAATATTGGCCACTGGTTGAAGTATCAAGTAAACCTAAAATAGACATCAAGGTCGATTTCCCGCAGCCGGAAGGACCGGCAATGCTTAAATAGTCTCCGGCGTTAATCGTCAAATTAACCTCTTTGATAGCACTGATTATCCCTGCTTCAGTAGTGAAATTCTTAGTCAGTGACTCTAGTTGAATAAGTGGTTTTTCGTTCATTATCGTGTTTCCTTTTATACTTGTTTTTTATCAAAGAGAATAACGTTTATTTTTCAAATTTATTGTTATTGCTCGCGTAAAGCTTCGTTTGGCTCAATGGTCGTTGCCTGACTGATTGGCAGTAATATTGCTATTGTCGAAACAAGCATCACTACGCCAGCGGTTGCAAAATACATGATCAGATTTAGTGGGTCGGTTTGATAAAGTACGCTACCTAGCAGTGGTGAAATAAAGGCCATGATAAAAGCCCCTAGCGCTACTCCTCCTGCACATAAAGATAAGCCCTGAATGGCAAATAAGGCACGAATTCGTTTAGGGTTGGCGCCCAATGCCACTCGTATGCCAATCTCTTTTCTACGTTGACTAACATTGTAAGCAACTACGCCCATTACGCCGCTGAGAGTAATTAAAAAAGCTAATAAGGCAAACATGGAGACCAACATCCCAACCAATGTAGAAGAAGCCATTGAATTGTCTTTGATGAATTCAAAACTGGTTACGCTTTCCAACGGTTGTAAAGGGTTCACTTCATGGACAATATCAGCCACTAGTGAAGTAATCGTCGATGATGGAACGTTAGTATTTATCAGCAATTGCAGATCATAATGCCAACCTATAATCCAATGAGCATAAATTGTCGGTACCGGTTCTATGTTAACGCCTACTTCACGAATATCTCCGACAACACCGCGTATAGTTTGCCATGTTTTTCCATCATTAAAGGAGAGACGTTTTCCGAGAGGCTCATCATTGATAAAATATTTATCCGCAAATGTCTGATTAATTAAAATAACGCGAGGGCTATTTTCATCATCTGACTCGTTAAAGTAACGCCCTTGTAATAAAGGAATACTTAGCATTTGATGGAAATTGGCCGATACCTCATTTTGTATGGCGTCTGGTCGTTCATCACGATCAACGGGTGGCTGCCCCTCTATTTGAAAGAATCGTCGTTTATCTCGGCCTTTAACCAAAGGAATTTCTGAAGCAAAGCCCACACTGGTTATTTCTGGAATGGCTTCTAGTTTACGTACTGTCTCAAGTACAAAAGGCACACGGTTTTCAGGACTTGATGATAAGTTCACAGCGATAACATTAGCGGTTTCAAAGCCAGTCGTTTGATGACTCAAACGATACAAGCTTAAACTGACCAAAGAAGCACTGGTTAAAATAATAAATGCCATACTAAATTGGGTAACCAACAGGGTTTGGCGTAGCTTGATGCTGCTGCCACTGGCGGTAATATTGCCACTGCCTTCTTTTAAAGCATCGTTAATGTTTCGCTTTTGAAAGGCAGCGGTTGCGCCACTGATAATACCGGTGAACAATGAGATCAATAAACAAAAAGTGAGTACACTACCATTAATTTTCACTTCGCTGGCAAGGGGAGTATAAAGCGCTGCAAAATCAGAAAGTAAGCCAACACTCATAAACGCAAGTCCTAGTCCCAATAGTCCGCCTATCAAGGACAAAATGATACTCTCTGTTAATACTTGTCGGGCAATACGTCTGGGATTTGCACCTAAAGCTTCTCTTATCGCCAACTCCTGTTTACGACTCGCCGTACGGGCTAAGTTAAGATTAGCGACATTGGCACAGGCAATGAGTAATACCAGTGCAGTGATCCCCATAAGCAAATAAAAGGTCGGACCGGCGTCTCCTGTCATGTCGATGCGCATTGGTGTTAAGGTGTTGCTTAATCCCTGACTCTGCGGATAGTCGTCAGGGTATGATGAAGCCAACTGGTTGGCGATAGCATCAAATTCAAGACTCGCATTTTGTAAACTAACCCCTGACTTTAATTTGCCATACATCATAGAAATTGGCATTGAGCGTTGACCGATAAACATATCACTGCCCCTACCACCACATGAAGATGAACCCATCCAGATGTCATTCTCAAAAGGGTACGCAGGTAAAGGTGGTAATACACCAATCACTTGAATTGCAGCGTCATTCATTTGCAAAACGGTGCCAACGACGTTGGGATCGCTGCCAAATTTTTCTCGCCAGTAATGGTGAGATAAAACAATCAAAGGTTTGGCGCCAGGTAAATCTTCTCCGGGTAAAAATGTCCGGCCTAAAATAGGGCGTACACCTAACATTTCAAAAAAATCCCAGCTTACTACACCACCTTCAACATTGGCTGCATCACCATATCCGTGTAGCGTAAATGGCATTTGATGATATTCAACTAAATGGTCGAGGCTTTCATTTTTAGCAATATAATCCAAAGCGGTCGGTACAGAAACGGGCACATCAAAACGGTTTATTTTAGGGTTATTTGTTTTCAGTTTAATAAGCTGCTCGCCATCAGCAAAAGGCAAAGGGGCTAATAGTACGTTGTGCACCATGCTATATATGGCAGCATTCGCACCTATGCCTAATGCCAGAGTTATAACAATAAGTGCACAGATGGCGGGCGTTTTTAAAAAATTTCGACAAGCAAATTGTATGTCTTCAATGAGAGTTTGCATTTAAGTCTTGTCCTTATAATTATTCATCTGATTTTTCCTATCTATATTTGTCTAGCGTTTTGTGTTTAACACTACGGTTTAAAGTAAGGTTAGTTTATTTAGCTTATCGTATTTATTGGTCGATGATATGATCACGTAATCGCCTTCCTTTAACGGGGACAAAATTTCTATAACGTCAACAGAGGTGCGACCAAATTTAATCTGTTTTCGTTGTGCTAACTGTTGAGATTCATTGAGTACAAATAGACTACTGGATGAATTCTCCTGACTATACACAGGGCGCTTTAGCTTTAATACATTCTTTATTTGCTCTAAAGCGATTACGCCGTCGATGCGTAAATCTGGACGGGCACCCATTAAAACATTTGAGGTAAAATAAACATCAACAATAACAACGCCTTCTTTTACTGCTGGATTGATACGTTTTACAATGCCTGAGGCAAGCTTACCGCCCGCTGATATTACAACTGCTTGACCTTTCTTAACGTCTTTAACTTGACTTTCCTGTACGCGTAATTCCGCTTTTAAATTATCTTGTTCGGCAATACGAGCTAGCACAGTGCCTACTTTAAAAGGCTCACCAACTTGCAAAGTCACTTCTTGCAAGATGCCTTTGGTGGTAGCTTTAACATAAAGGTCGTCGGCAAATTTTTCTTGTAGCAACAATTGACGTGTTGCCTGATTGATTTTGGCTTGTGCCGCAGCTAATTCAGCTTGCTTCATTTTGGGTAGGCTTTCTAATAACTCGATTTCCAATTTGTGTTGAAATCCCAGCTGTTTCTCAAGCAATATCGATTCATTGTAATCAATACTTGATACCGCCCCCGTTTTTAATAATCGCTGATTAGCTTCTCGGCGCAATTTGGTCATTTCATATCGAGCACTAAAGTCAGCCACTACAATACGCTGTTTTAGTACGGTTTGCTGCCAACGTTGTTGTAATGAATGAAAAGCTGATTGCAATACCTCTACTTCCAGTTTAGCTTCATCAACAGCTTGCGTTAGCTCAGGGTTTTCCAGCACCATAATAACACTGCCAATCTCAACGTTATCACTGGCTTCAAGTCGTATTTCTTTAACTTGTCCGTTTGATGTAGCAGATAAAAAGTTCGATGCTATTGGCACTAAAGTACCTGATGAGCGTATTTCTCGTACCAAGTCACCTTTTTCTACCTGAGCAATTATCACTGCTTCACGAGGCACTTGTGTTTCACTGCCGATGACATTGATGCGATCCCACATCATAATCAGTAAAATAATAATGGCGCTAACAAACGAAAGTTTCTTAAAGAGCGGCGTACGTGTTGTCTGTTTTTGAGGTATTTTCATAAAGATTTTCTAATTAATCACTTCAACATTAATAAAATGTGGCTAAGCCTTTGAATAAAACCAAAGCCACTCTTTTTTGAAAATCTTAAAGGTTCGGAAGCCAAAATATATGGGCAGCAGAGTAGATCCCTATAGCCATAGCGCCGGTCAACAGTAGGATAATGCCTGCCATAGCGTATTGTCCTGCTGGTTGCCCTTTATCCCTAAGTCGGAAATAACATTCAAGTATTAGTAGCGGCACCAAATAACCAGCAAAATTTAGCACTAAGTCAAAGGGGCCGGTAAGATTGCCATTTGTTCCAGGGGAAGTGCCATCATTAACAAATATCCAAAAACCTCGAATAACCCGAAAAAACCATACACCACTGACCACGATAAATAACCGTAAAGCCCAACGGCGATGGACAACAATTTTACGAGCCATCGCAAAACGTATGGTCATGATTGCACAAATGATAACGAGTACCCCATCTAAGGATGTACCAATTTGCCCCATAACACCGCCAATTATTGCTTCCCTACTCCAGATCATATATATGGCAGCAACACTGATCACTAATGAAGTCATTATGTATAAACGGCCATTGAACCGATGAAAGCTAGGATAATTTTGACGAACTTGAGGAATGAACTGGAGGGGCCCACAAAAAGAAATGACAAATGCCAATAAAATGTGAATCAATACGGCAATATTGCCAATAATATCGCCTTCAATAATGCCATGTATCATACGACTTGACCATGCTGACCAATTACCTTGTACGGCATTACCACCGTAAAAAACCATAATGTAATAGGCAAAAAACCATTGACCGAAAACAGCCGTTAAGAACCAAGTAGCGGCACTGGCGTTTAGCATTTTGCGGGCAATATTAGTATTGTCCTTTAATTCATATAGTTCATAGACACTGCTCATCGTCATTTTATTCTCTCCATTTATCTCTATTTTTGATGAATCTCACTTAAACCTACCAGACACTTATCTATTGACTAGGCTAAGTGATTAAGCGAGTAACTCGATTCAATTTAGAGGTAATGTATAGGTTTAACGTCAGGCAAAAAACGCCCAATGTGTGTCAATTTTTGACTTAACATACCTTGTGAAAGCAGAAAAATATAAAAGTTTGGAGAATAAATGGCCTGTAAATGTCAATTATGTGTCAATCTATGCGCTTATTTGGCGGTTTATTGTACATATTTACTCAATAAAGCATGATGGTGTTATAAATGAGGATTAAAATAATTTTTAGACATTATTAGGATAAAACTAAAAAATTAGCCTTTTTTACTTCACCAGTTATTTCAATGCCGCTTCGATTTGAGCATTTAACGTAGAGATTTCGGCCAAAATTTTAGGCTCAGGATTACCAGATGAGGTCAAAATATTGTTGGCTATTTTAAAGTAATGTTGTGCGCCAAGGTAATTTAATTGACGTAATTCACTCTTTCCTAGCTCGATGTTAAGGCTTACTTTATCATTTAGCCTACGTTTATCTAATTGCTGGGAAAGAAACAAAAGGTAGTTTTGTGAAGCGCTATATTCACTCGAGGATATTTGTGGTGATTGTGATTTCAGGTGTGATTGGTTTTTTGCTTTTAGTTGGCTTATGGCTTGATGAAATAGTTTGCCATAATGACAAGGATCGGCCTTATCTTCCTGCTCAAAATCTCCTAAAGACGATGAAAATCCCGCCCAGCATTTCGTTTTTGTAACACTGTATTCGACCTTTGAAGGCACAGCTTGTTCAAACAAGTTACTTTTCCCACTTATAAAGTACCAAGCTATAGCTGAAATTATCAATACTATAAAGAATGCAAGGGGGTATGCCCGATTGTAGGGAGTAGAATATTTTTCTATAGTGAGTTTGCGCTGGACCGCTTTTTTTTCTCTTAAATCATTTTGCCCTTTTTTATATTGCAAAGACAACTCAAAACAATGATGTCGAAACTCTTCTTCACTCAAACTCAAGGATTGGGGTGATAAGCTAAAAAGTGCCAGAATTTTTGTGACATGCCTGTCGGGTACTACTGGATATCTAGGGTTACCTAACCTATCCCGAGTCGCAAACCAACGCGTGAGTGATGTTGGGTCTAAGCCTAATTGAGCAGCAAGCTGTTTGCGGGTTTTAATCTCTGGATTCAACCCACTACGCAATAGCGTATTGAGTTTGTTTTTATCAATTTTCACAAAAACTGCCAAGTGCTATAACTACACTAGAGGAGTGCAGTACAAATTAGTAGGCTAAAAAGTATATAGTTAATTAATGTTAGGTGGAAGTGTATATATGAATAAACTCAAATTACTGAAGTCTCTTTGCCTAATTGTTATTTTGATTGTCGAGGGGGTCATTCCCTTTAACCAGCTCACTTCTCCCTCGCTAATTTTAATTGAGTTTACATAGCCTAGCGCCGGAGTTTGTTAGAAAATTTTTAAATACAGTTACGCCGATGTAAGTTGTTAATCCAAAAAAACATGTAGTACACATTTCAGAATCAGCAAATGATACTTAACTGGATAAAATTAATATTAAGCAAAGCAAAAACTTTTATTTTGCTGAAAATAAGCTAAGTTTACAAAGAGCCTTTTGAACTTTCAGGTTTAAATTTTGTTCGAATTAACTGCTTCTTTGAAGTCGTTAAAGGAACCTGAAGGACAGGGTTTATTTGCCATTTCTACTACGTTTTGCATCGTAAAGTAACGCAACATGGAGAGAGCTTATTAGATAATGCAGGAGCATATTGTCCTGAATAGCTAATTAACTTAGGCGAAACAATCAGTAAAGAACAGCACACCCGTGTATTAATCTGTGTTTTTAGGGGATCTATGCTATTTATAATTGATGATGATTTGGCTTTTTCTAGATTGCTAGCAGACATATCTGAGAGTGTGTTTTCTGATATTGAAGTATTTACTGACCCTTTACTTTTCATAGAAAAAACATTTTCTGTTTCAGATATTATTATTCTTGATATAAAAATGCCTAAAATGGACGGCGTTGAGATATTACGTCAATTAGCGCTGAAAAAATGTCAGGCAAAAGTAATTTTAATTAGTGGCTTTGACACTGGCGTTTTGCACTCCACTGCAATGTTAGCGAATGAATTGGGCCTAAATATAGTAGCCCAAATAAGTAAACCCGCTCAGCCTCAACAAATTCAAAGCATCTTAAGAAACATTAAAGCTGAACAAGATAATGTTTTAAAGTCACTTAAAACTGATATGTCAAAAGTTAATAAGTTTTGTTTTTCCAAAGCAGAGATTCAAGATGCACTAAATAAGAATCAATTGGTTTTATTTTATCAACCTCAAATTAGCTTAAAAAGTAAAAAATTAATTGGCCTTGAAGCATTGGCAAGGTGGAAGCACCCTAAATATGGCATTATTTATCCAAACGATTTTATTCCGCTCATTCAAAAGTATCAACTACTTGAAGTGTTAACCGATAAGGTGATCAGGCTAGCGATTGAACAGGAAAAATTGTTTAAAAGTTATGGTTATAACTTCATTGTTTCTATTAATATTTCTGCCAGTAACGTGACCTCGTTAACCCTGCCAGAAACAATGGAAGACTTAATCAACAATACAGGTTTGCAACCATCAATGATTTGCTTTGAGGTAACAGAGTCTGAGTTAATGGGGGAATTGATTTCATCAATGGATACCTTAACAAGAATGAGAATTAAAGGTTTTAAGTTATCTATTGACGACTTTGGAACTGGCTATTCCTCATTATTACAACTTTATCGTATCCCCTTTAATGAACTCAAAATAGATCAATCTTTTATCAAGAACTTAATGGTCAGCCCTGAGTCAAAAATTATTGTCGATACCTGCATAACCCTTGCTCATAAATTAGGCATGAGTGTCGTAGCTGAAGGAATAGAAGACCGTGAAACATTAGCTGAATTAACTAAAATGGGCTGTGATGTAGGCCAGGGGTATCATTTATGTAGACCAATACCTATTTCAGACCTCCTCTATTGGATACATGAACATACAAAAACCGTGAATGCTTAGTCGACCATAATTATACATACCTTAAAAAAACCTATGAAAATAAAAAAATTACTCATCATTATTTTAATTTTACTGTCAACCGTTCCGATAGTACTTAGCCACTTATTAATCTATTCAAAAGAAAAAGCAAGGCTCGAGAACAATATAATCATAAAACTTAATGAAATAGCAACGGTGCAGCACAAACGCATACTGCAACTGTTGATGAGTAAAAAAGAATCAGTAAGCTTAATTGCCAGTCGAACAGAACTTAGCGTATTAACAAAGCAGTTCCAAAAGAATAATTCAGCAAAAGCGTTCAATAACATTTTAAAAATACTCGATGAAGCTGAAAGCTCAGCAAGTAGCATAAAAAGCTTATCGGTTTTCTCAATTCAACAAAAAATTATAGCTTCGACTGACTTAACAGCGCAAATGAGACCGCATGTTTTTAATAAAATAAGCGAGGGAAAGCAGCATTCATCAAATATCCAAATATTTCGAAACAAAAATGACCAATTGATCATCGATTTTATCGAACAACTTTATATCAATGATCAGCATATTGGTTATATATCCGTTGAATTTTTCAATGCAGAATTTATAAAAATTCTTTCTGATTATAGTGGGTTAGGTAACACAGGTGAAATGATGCTTGCGGGTAAAGATAACAAGGGAAACATCCAGCTTTTAACATCAATTCGACATAATAAAGATGTTGATTTTAATATTCCCCTCCCCAAAAATAAATTAGATATTATTACCTCTGCCATTAAGGGTGAATCAGCTATTTTGCAAAATCACTTTGATTATCGCTCAATGCAGGTACTAGCCATATCTCGCAATATCCCAGAGGTTGATTGGGGCATGATAGTTAAAATTGATCATCAAGAAGCCTTTAAACAATTGGGTGATTTACAAAATCTTATTATAGCGTTGGTTGTCGTTTTTATGGCTTTAGCTGTTGTGGTCTCTCTTTTAGTTGGTAAAAAATTATCTGAGCCATTAGTAACATTAGAGCAAGCTGTACTTGGCATTATGAAAGGGGATACAAGTTTAAGAGCTGAAACCTCAAAATTAACTGAAGTAAACCGGCTCGGAAGTTCAATAAATGAAATGGTTTCAGCTCAACTTAGTACTGAAGTAATTTTGCATGACGCGATAAAAAAATTAACGGATATAAATAAACAAATTAATTCTGAAGCTGAACGGTTCAAGCGATGGAAAGAGTCAAATTTTATTGGCATCCTTCACTCTGATATAAAGGGCAATATCATTGATGCCAATAGTACGTTATTGAACATGATTGGTTATAAAGAAGCTGACCTACTTAATGGTGCGATTGATTGGATAAAATTAACACCACAAGAATTTAACCATCTAGACATAGCCGCAATAGCAGAAGCAGAAGAAAAAGGTTTTTGGACCCCTTTCGAAAAAGAATATTTTCATAAAAATGGGCGTCGAGTACCCATATTGATTGGCGGTTCAATGTTTAAATACGATACAAAAGAGTTTATTGTTTTTATTATTGATTTGACCGATAGAAATCAGCAATTAGATGCACTGAGTAAGTATAAACGCATCATCGAAAATTCAAATGACTTAATCGCGTATGTTGATCATAATTACCAATATAAAATGATTAACCATACTTACTTTGAATATCATGGATTAACAAGAGAACAGATAGAAAACCATAATATTACAGAAATACTCGGCAACGAATATTTTATTAAAATAGCTAAACCATTAATTGATCAAGCCTTAGCAGGTAGCATTATTAAGTTTACTGCAACATTTGATTTTAAAGGGGTAGGGGAGAAGTTACTTAATATAACATATACCCCTTATAAAAGTGACGACGGAAAAGTGGTTGGTTTTATTTTTTGGGGTGAGGATATTACCGAATTAGAAGAGCAAAGGCGGTTAACTCAATCCACGAAAGCCGAACAAGAACAAATTATTAACAGTATGCTTGAAGGTGTATTAACGACTGATAATAGAGGTGTTATTTTAACATTCAACCCTGAAGCTGAAAACATTTTTGGTTTTTCTCAAAGTGAAATGATTGGAAAAAATGTTTCACGACTTATACCGTCAAAACATGGTTTTGTACATGATGCTTACTTGTTAGATTTTTTAAACGGAAAAAGCTCTAAAATGGTTGGTAATCGCCAAGGTCGTAACGTAACTGCCCTACATAATGATAACCATGAATTTCCCATAAGAATTTCTATCGCACAATTACCAAAAAATCAATTCACCAAAGCAAAATTCATTGCAAATTTCCAAGACTTAACCGAGATTGAACGTCAAAAAGATTTGATCAATCGTAGCTTAAGAATGGAGTCATTGGGTAAAGTTGCCGGTGGTGTAGCTCACGATTTTAATAATATATTAGGCATTATTACTGGTTATTGTAGCTTGCTTCTCGCTAAAGCGAATTCTGCAGACGATAATCGATACCTATCGGCAATAGATGCAGCCAGTAATAGAGGGGCTAAATTAACTAAGAGTTTACTCGCTTTTAGTAAAAATCAATCAACGGCTATTACCTTGCTATCTATCAATGACATTATCTTAACAAATGAAGAAATGTTAGAAACTCTACTCACCAGTAAAATTTCATTACAGTTAGTATTAGCGCCAGAGCTTTTATTAACGTGCATCGATAAAAATTTATTTGAAGATTTACTGTTAAATATGTCAATAAATGCCATGCAAGCGATGCCTAATGGCGGTAAATTGAAGATCAAAACGGAAAATACAATACTTAGCGACGATGACAAGTTCGATATGCCTTTTCAAGTTGGCCAATATGTCAAAATATCTATCAAAGACAACGGTTGCGGCATGAACAAAGAAGTGTGCTCTCATATATTTGAACCTTTTTACACCACCAAAGAAAATATTGGTAATGGTCTTGGGTTGTCGCAATGCTACGGCTTTGTAAAATCAAGTAAAGGGGTGCTCACCGTTGATTCTTTAATCAATAAAGGCTCACACTTTTCAATTTATCTTCCTGCATCGATAGCAAAACAACCAGAGAAACAATTACCTGTCATCACATCAACAGATAACGATACCTTTGAAGCAAAAAACTATACGGTCTTAGTTGTTGATGATGAAGAACAAATTCTCGAGCTAAATAGTGAAGTGCTCAATGATGTCGGTTTTAACGTTTTTAGTTTTGATAATGCAGAAGAGGCATTAGCGCTCTTAAGCAGGAAGCACATAGATATAATCGTCACTGATGTGGTCATGCCTAAAATGGGCGGGGTAGAGTTTATTCGTCATGCTAAAGTAATAGTTCCAGCAGTAAAGTATCTTTTTGTTAGTGGTTATGTTGATGAAAAAAACACCGCACAAGCTCAAGATATAACTCCCTTATTACATAAGCCTTATACAAGGAATGAATTTATTGCCGCCATAAAAACGCAATGCTGCAATGGTGATAATTAAACACATATTATAGCAATCCGTATACTATCTACTAAACAGCAATACCTTGGCAAGCCATGACCTGACCTCCAAGGTTTTGATGAAATAAAATGTTTAGCTTCTTTAACTTAGATTTGGCAACTAAAAACATTGAGTTATGTTGATTTTAACTAGGAATGTAACGACTAAGTTCAGCACTTAAACGAACACCTTGAAGTTTCAACTGATTCACACGCTCTAGATAAGCCGCTCCCTTCAATAAATGCATGGCCACATCAACAGCATTACGTTTAGTGTAATCTGAAAGGTAAGTATCCTTGACCCAGCTGTTAAAAGCGCCCATGGAAGGACCTGCCCAAATTTGATAATCCATCTCTCGGCCTTGTTCTCCGATATTTGACCAGCGAGAAGAGAGGCCAAGGTACCAGCGGAAAATTAAGGCCATTTTACGCTTTGGACTTTCCATAGCGCGAGCCAACATGTCAGGATCACGCTCTTGGAAAAAGCTCTTGGTACCAGCCCAGATATCATCCAAATTTTGACGGAAAATCTGCTTTTCGATCTTTTCACGTTCTGCAAGAGGGATATCTTCAATTGAATCGTAAGATGTATAAAGGTCATACAATTTGTTCGCTCGCATGGCGAACATAGAACCACGTTTTAGCACTTGAAGCTTAACGCCCATTTCAAACATATCAGCAGCTGGCGCCATGATCACATCAGCCATTTCAATGGTTGAGAGTAGTTTGCGAGTATGCTGGGAAGCTCCAGCTTCTACACAAGACTGATTGACCGAACCCAGTACAAGATAAGCAGCGCCCATGTTAAAACCCGCTAGCGCAGACTCGGGAGTTCCTATACCACCACCAGCACCAACTCTAAGAACTTGGCTATAGTTGTACTTATCTTGGATCTCATCCCGTAAGGTGATGATTGAAGGAAGTAAGGTTAGAAATGGACGGTTATCCGTATGTCCGCCTGAATCGGCTTCAGCAGTAATATCATCGGCCATGGGGACAGTCTTAGATAACTCAGCTTGTTCTTGAGTGATTTTACCTTGGGCTAAAAGCTTATTGATTAGCTTAACTGGTGCTGGCTCCATAAAGCGACGTGCGACTTCAGTTCGAGATATTTTAGCGATAACTTTATGCCCGATATGGGTTGTGCCATCAGCATTTCGGGTTAAACCTGCCAGACGGTACCAGACAATATGTTCGGTGAGTGCCAAATAAGCTGATGCTTCAACTGTCTTAACACCGAGTTTTAAAAAACGTTCAACTGCACCTCTCTCTAGCGCTTCTTCAGCTGGTGCGTGGATTAGATTTACTGCATAAGGACCATCAGGCAGTTCAGCTTGAATTCGTTTTATCGCGTCTTCCACAGCATCAGGTACCAAACCTGCAGCGCCGAAAGAGCATAATAAACCGGCTTTACCTAAGGCAATGACCAATTCCACCGAAGCGATACCATTGGCCATGGCACCACCATGATAGGCGTACTTTACACCGTGATGTTTCTTATACTCATCATCACCTAAATCTTCTGGTGTTAGCGATTGTGCGAAGGCCAAAACCTTTTCAGAGCCATTCGTAGACAGCTTATTACAAACCCCTAGAACATTTGTATTTGCCAGATAAACAGGCTGTTCTAAATCCATCAATGCACTTTTGATAGCAGAGTCATCAGTGACTACGTTGCTAGCCTCTACTTGCCATGGCCAATCGATAGCTTTTTTGTTATTGAATTCAATGCTCGACATATTTTTTCCTTAACTGTTCTTTTAATTCTTATTACTTAGGCTTCTACTATGCTCAGCACAATATCTTTAATGTGATAAATTCTTAAGCCATCTTTTGATAAGTTTGCATTACCAATAATTCTAATTTCATTAGTCTCTTTGATGATTTCAGTGATATGTACATCTAAAGACATCTGTTTATTAACGGGTGTGATCTGTCCACGATATTTCCATACGACTTGTGTTGTCGGAGCGATGAATCGTGGATTGGTAAAGTCCTTAGCCAGATTATTTTTAACTGCGTAGGTTTGAAGCAGCTCAATAATGGCTTCAACACCAAGTGAACCGGGCATGACTGGGTCTTGATGGAAATGGTAACGGAAGAACCAGTCTGTTGGGTCGATGCTGCGTTCACCATAAATATAGGCAACACCGGCTTCACCGCCACCTTCAACAATGGAGACAGTGTCAATAAAGTTCATCTGACCACCAGCAAGTCGATAATGAGGTTTGCCTTCGGGTGCTTTAAATAAAGCCAAGTCTTTATTGGTTAAGTCAAAAACTTCGATATCTTTTTTCGGTGTTTTATTGTCAACAAACCAAGCATGGGTGATTTTACCATTATCAATGCCTAATTGGTTGGTCAGTGACTCGCCACTGAAATATCCAAAGACGGCTTTGCCGGTGTAGAATATGTCTCCATCAACGGATAAGTCAAAGGTGAAGCTCTGGATGATGGCTCCACCGGCAATACTCGTGCTAACAAGAACTGACTTATTAACAATAGTTTTTCCACGTAAATCGATTTGTTTTACCAGATCACCTGTTCCATCAAGGTTTCTGAAGAAGAGATCTTTTTCAGGGTACTTTAACGTTGTGCCCATATAGCCTGAAATAAAGCCATTGGGTTGCAGCGCTATTTCCATAATTAAGGAATAGGGCATCCAAGACTCGTGGCTATTTTTGGTAAAATACCAAGCGTCTTCAGGAACATAATATTCGGCGATACAACTTGAAGGTTTTTTCAAATCAAGTCGTGTACCTTGTACTTCAACTACTTGGGTGACAACTTGTAACTCTCCACAAGGTGTACGTGGTGGAATACGCCCTTCATAGACATCAAAATCAGCACCGAAACAATTTGAGATATTGCCTGTGGCAAATTCGAACATATGCCAAGGTGTAAAAGGCGCTGTGTTTGGCTTTCTATTGGCTCCTTCGACAGAAGGTGCTGCAAAATGCTTAATCGGTGTTACCCCTTTAATTGTCGGAGCATTTAAGTCTGATTCAACCCGCATTAAAGGGTGAGTTGGATTAACAAAAGGATATTTACCCGTTTCATCCAAGGTTTCTACCCTTGTGTTAGGTGCTACTGGGGCAGATTCTACGATTGTTGTAGAAGGTAACGTTGAAGCAATATTATCTAAAACGTAACTAGGTAACTGCACAGGATAAGGTGAATTTTCTGTTTGTTCATCAATCATGATACAAAGATTTTTGAAATCTACCACCACTTTGCCATCGAGAATAATATCAATATTCGCTTTTAAGAACGGTTGAGGCTGCATGCCCATCTCGGTAACTTCCATGCGGTACGTTAGCGTGTTTGATTGAGGTATAACCTGACCACGACATCTTACTGTCTGAGATTCGCCTTTCAAGGGTTGGAAGCGGGCGTTGTTTACCTTGGAGCTCATACCAAGCCACAACATAAAGAACATTGCCATTTGACCACAACCTTCGGACATGAGTGACCCTGCCATTACTTCATCACCCTTAAAGTGACAAGGAAAGTACCAGTGATCAGGTTCGAGATCTTTTTGACCTTCAAGTAAACCTAGACCCCAATGTCCACCCTGGGGATCAATTTTTGTAATGCGCTCAATCATCAAGAATTTTTCTGATGAAAATTTTAGCGATGGATTACGACCACCCTGATCATACTCACGGCCAAAGCAACCAGCGATATCACCATTAACCAACTTCATCATATCTTGATAGCAATATTCAGTTTTCTTGTTTTCAATCAGCGGTTTGAAATAGCTTTTCTTCGCTTGTGCTAGCTGGGCTTTGTCGGTGTCATTATGAATAACGCCTTTACCGTCAGCTAATTCTTCATCGGTAAAGAAGCCCGCACAACCGTTACGCATTTCAAGCACTACCTTGTTGTTTACATAACAGTCGTAGTGGAAGAAGAATAACAACTGATCGCCATTTTTAGCATAGGAGTCGATGTATATTTCATAGCGCAGCGTCTCACCACCAAAAGCCATGTCTTCCTTGAAGGTTAACTGGCAATCGAGTAGTCGATAAATTCGCTCACTCTTGGCTTGGAAATCAATACCAATATAGGAAATCAACATCAAGTCACACTGACCTGATTCTACCGCCACTGACCAAGGAATTTGTCCATCGATTAAAAAGGGGGCGTCAGTGGGAATATCATATTCCGTCGCCATATAAGATTTTTTGTATTCATTGATTTTTGCATCAAGATCGGTAACTCTGGTGACCAATAAATAATCGGTAGTGGGTAGTCTTACGCGACGAGCGTAGTTATCGATAATGGCATATTCTTCACCAAATACTTTTGATATATCACCTTCTGCAAATTCTACTAAATCAGCTTGGTTGTAGATGATATTAGTGGGTTGATTGTATCGCTCAACTAAATTCAAAGCAGGGTAATTATGACCAACAGGCCCTTTAATTTCAAATCTTGAAGTCGACTTTTCAATAACAGGTTCGTCAACAGCAGTATCTTCAATAAGTGCTTCATTGCTCACCACGCTCAATTCAGGGGGTGTTGATTGCGGTAATACCATAGGTGAACCGGTATGCAGATTAGCTTGCATGCTGATCATTCTTGATATTTGCTGTTGGGCAACTTGCCGAGATTTTAAAAAGGCTTGATGCGTTGCTGATTGTTGATGAATTTCTTTACTGACTGAATTTTTCACGGATGTTCCTACTGCGGTACGAGTGAGGATAATGGGTTTGTTTTGGGCTTCAACTTGAGACAAATCTGTTGGTATTACGATTGATTTTCTAGGGTGTAAATTGCTTAGTTCAATAGGTCGAAGCACAGAATTTAAAGGCTTAGCAAGAACTTGTTGCTTGATTTGAGCAAAAGATGCAACCGCTGCGCCATCAACAATTGAAGATGAGATTGACGGGCCACCTAAGGTGATATTTTTAATTAGCTCAGGACGTTTTTTAACATTAGTTTGTACTGGTGCCGCCTGATGTTTTGACGTGGTTGAGGAAAGTATCAAATGACAAGCATTGTCATCTTTTCCTAATCCGCTTATGGCCATATGGGTATTGTGTTTATCATCTAGATAAAGTGCTGTTTTAATAATACTCGCGATTCCCGAGGCATTAAAGGTATGACCAATATTGGATTTAACCGAACTGATTTTCTTGGCTGGATAAAGTTTAGCTAAGGCTATTTTTTCAGCCTTATTTTCTGCAGAAAAACCACTGGCATGCGCTTCAATCTGTTGAATATCATTGGATGTGATTTTAGCAAGATTTAGCGCTTTTTGAGCGGCTTTTTCTATACTCGTAGCATCGCTTCCTTGCACAAAACTTAAGCTATCAATTTTTGCATAGACTCTGTCGACAGCAACATGAGATTGCGGTTTAACAACAATGGCAGCAGCACCTTCGCCTACTAGCCATTGCTTTCTTTCTAAGACATCAGCTTCTAAGACATCAGTTGATTGACAGGCATCTGATGGCTCTGCATTTAAAGAAACGGCACCAAAGTGCTGTCGTAGAGTTATATTTTCTATAGAACCGGCCAGATCAACACTGGCAATAATCACCGCATCCACATCGGAGGTTCTAAATAAGTTATCCGCTAATTCCACACAGCGATAAACTGAATTTTCTTCAGCAGAAACCGTTATGGCCGGCCCTGAGAAATCCCAAAGAGCAGATATTCTTGAAGCCATAATGTTACCAATAAAACTGGTATATTGGTTTAGCTGAGCAGCTGAAGCGACACCGTCTTTGGCAATAGCGATAAGTTGATTTTGCTGCGCATCAGTTAAGCTAATCCCTTGCTGATTTAGACTTTCTTCTATCTGGGTAGTTAGGTTTACTCTACCACGATATTGATGTAATTCTAATTCAATCCCCATGGCTACTAGAACGGCTACGTTAGATCCTTCGACAAGACCTGCATCCTTGGCAGCGTTATCCGCAACACTCATCATCATGAGTTGCTGTGGGATTAAACAATCTTGTTTATTCGGTGGCACTTTAAAACGTAAGAAATCAATGTCAAAATTCTCAACATACCCTCCCTTTGGTGCTGTCGATAACTGTAAAGCCGTCATAACACTGGTATCGTTTTCCATGCCTTTCCAACGGTTAGTTGGCAGTTCACGGAAAGTGTTTTTATTGTTATTAAGTAGAGATTTAAATTCGCTTAAATTCTTTGTACTACCAAAGTGAGCGTCCATACCAATAATCGCTAGAGGCTCTGATTGCTTAGCTTTAGAAAACGTTGATTGTAGATCTTGAGTCGGCTCTTGCAATACCATATGGGCGTTACTGCCACCAAAACCAAAGACACTAACGCCTGCCGTTTTTGCTTGACCCTTTGTATCAGGCCAAGGCACAGTTTCTGTGGGCATTTGCTCGGCAGAAAAGTATCCTGTTGGAGAGCTCATGGCTTGGTTAAGATTAATGGTTGCTGGAATTTTACTATGATTCAAGGACAAAATTGCTTTTGTCATACCCGGCATACCTGCTGCGGTGAGTAAGTGTCCCAAGTTAGATTTTACTGAGCCAAGTAGAGGTTTGTTGCCATGCTCTTTGAAAAAGGTTTCCATGGAGGTTAATTCAACCTTGTCACCTTTAGGGGTACCAGTCGCATGACACTCAACATATTGAACATTGGCAGGATTTACATCGGCATCTGTATAGGCTCTTTGATAAGCCAACACCTGTCCTTTGGTATTAGGGCTTAGTACAAATTCACCCTTGCCATCATTGGTCAGGGCGCCACCCTTAATAATAGCGTGAATGGTATCGCCATCACGTACCGCATCACTGTGCCGTTTTAATACCATCATGCCCGCACCTTCTCCGGCGAATAGGCCTTGAGAGGTTTTATCAAAGGGTGCGTGGATATTATTACTTGGATAGGCTTGGAAAATTGAGAAGCCCATATTTACAAACATGGGGTCAGAGCCTGATACCGCTCCCGCTAACATCATCTTTGCTTTTCCGGTGTGTAAATAATCACAGGCCAGTTTTACACAATAACAAGATGAGGCACAGGCGGCGTCAAGGGAGAAATTAGTGCCACCTAACTTTGCTGCTTTAGCCAGTAATGCAGAGGGATAACCGGCAACGAGGGCATTATCAGGATGTACTGTTTTGTGTTCAATAAAATGGTTTAATTGAAAGTCATTGCTTAATACTTGCTTTAAACTGTTATCCACTACTTTATGGTAGAGCGGCATAAATAGATGGTTAGAGGACTTGGTTGGGAAGGATAAGTTTCCTAAAATCACACCACAGTCTTCAAGAGCATCACTGTTCCAGTAACCAGCATCTTTTAGCGCGTCCCGGGTAACGGTGAGTGACCACTGGTTTAGATCATCCATCTGCTCTAAATAACCGCTTTCCACAGCAAAGCCCGATGAATCAAATTGTGCATCACGGATGTAGCCACCATGAATACAATAAAATTTATCGTCCTCGCCTTTATTACCATAAAATTTATCAGGGTCAACACCCATTTGATCTGCTGTGGCTTTTGAGCGACAGTCTTCTTTGTTAAGCATTTTTTGCCAAAATTCTTCCGGGGCACTTGAGCCGGGGAATAAATTTGCTATGCCTACGACGGCGATGTCTTCCATACTTTTTGTCATGGTTATTATTTCTACTCTTTTTTAATTCGCTTTTGAGACGACTATTGAGCCGTTAAATACGGTATCTACGTTTGCTTCTACACCGTGGCTAATTAGTTTTGCTAGGGCTCGGATATAGGTTAATTCGTCACTGGTACCTTTGGCATTTACTGGCACGGCTGCATAAGGTTTTGGTTCGTCGTGTTTTAAAATTTTATCTGCCCAGCTGCATAGTGATCTTCCAGGCCCCATTTCTACAAAGATTCTTGCGCCCCCATCGTGGAGACTATTGACTAATCTCGGGAAGTCCACTTGATCGCAGAGGCATTTGGCAATGCTGTTTGCTATGGCTTTCGAGCGGTGAGGTATGGGTAAGTAACATGAGCTTGAGAACATTTTTGTTTTGATGCGCTCAGTTACGTCCATGGTAAATAGGGTTGTCATGTCGGCGTAATCTGCATGGGCTGGTGAGCTATGGATAGCGTTTGGCATATCCATAGCCATTGCCCGCACTCCAAGGTTTTTTATTACTCTTTCACAGGCTTCTGGGTAGCCGCCTATCAATAAGTTGTCGGGAGTATTGATTATGGTGCAGTAAACACGATCTTCGTTTTTAGTCGCTTTTGAGACTTCATCTAGCGTTGCTCTTATGCTATACGTCTCCCAAATTTTTTCACCGTACTGCTTTTCCTTCTGCTGCGGCTCATCCTGTTGATTATCAAAGGTGGCATCTAATTTTAAATCCCATAGAGTTCTTAGGGTGGTTAGATCACCTGAAAGTCTATTATTGAAGGTTTCTGAGTTGGCAAGTCTTACGCTCATTTGTCCTGGATTTTTCCAGCAACCAAGGGCTGCGTACATGCTCACTTCACCCATGCTATAACCGGCTGAGTAGTCGGCATAGATATTAAAGACGTCTTCAAAAATTTTGGTGAACACACAGGCAAAGGCAACTCCGCATTCCGCTATATGGGCAAGACTGTTTCTTAAATCACTATCTAATTGCTTTAATTGTTTGAAGTCTAGCGCGGAAATACTTCGTGGATTAAGCAGGGTATCTTTTAGGGTGGCGCCAATATCATCAGCGAGCGCGGCTACAGGTTGATAAATTTCAGGGAAGAGATGAAAGAGATCTCGACCAAGTCCAACATAGGTTGCTCCTATGCCAGGATAGAAAAAGGCTACCTTGTTATTTTCTCCACTTTCAGTCGCATTTTTTATATCACTTTTTACACTAACAGGGGTGGCAGTGAAAAAACTTCCCTTGGGTGTTTTCCATTCTTTTTGTTCACTAAGAGTGTTAATAACTCCTTTAGTGGCTAGGGTTATTTCTTTCAATAATTCTTCGGGCGTTTCCGCGATTAAACTTAACCGATAAGCAGAATCTTTAGTTGATTTAAACGTTTCATAACAATCATGGGCAATGGAACTTATTGTTATTGAAGCATCACCCTCAATAATTTTTTGAGTAACTTTTGCTAACTCATCAAGTTTACTGAGTAATATTTGTTGATCGTTAAAGGTCAGTAAAATTAATGATAGGTCACTACAGGCCATATAGCCGTTAGTGCGTACATCCAGTGCAATATCTTCTGGCTGATCTTCCTGTAAAACCAGATGACAATAACTATCATCAGTCATACAACTGAAGGCTGCAGTATGAACATCACCATTTGAATTTGGATACCAAGGACGAGCCTCAGTAGGAAAATAAAATGGCGATGATAACCAGTTGTCTACGTTATCTTCACAAGGTCTCTGCCAATCATTTAAACCCGGAATATACTGTTGCTGAAGCGAGATAACCGTTTTTAGTAGACCGGCAACTTGAGAGAAGCCATAACCTTCACCGGTAACACTTCTGGTGCAGCTAATTGCCGTGTGAAGTTTCAGTGAATCTTCTGAACTGTTTACACCGGTAGTCGTATGAGAATAGGCACTTAGCAATGCCTCTAGTTCTGCTGAGCTATTTGTATTATCTGCTAAAGCTGATACTTCTAACAACGTAACTTGCTCAGACGATATCTTTGCTTTTGCAAATGCATTGCTAACACTGTTTGCAATGTCAGCGCTAGTAATTTTCTTATTAGCAAACTCACAACCATTAAAAGATTTAATCCAACTATAAACATAACAAGCGTTCTTTTTAGCCGCTTGAGGGGATGAAATTAATACCCCAGCAAGACCTTCAATTTCTTGGTACTTTTCAAAACGCTGATCATAGGAAATAGTTGCTTGTGTTGGCCTGTCATCAGTTGTTCCGGTCAGAAGGTTGACACCCAAAATAGCAACGGCTTTAGTTAAGTCATCCTCTATGATTTTTGCAGCATTAATAAGTGCCGTAGAAAGATTAGCAACGACTTCTAGGGAGGAAAAATCTTCCTTAAAAGTCATATCAAGTTGATGTGCCTGATGACTAATAATGATGACACTAAGCTCTGCTGTTTCAAATTGATTAGCCTTAGCTAAACGAGCAAGAGAGGCAGCACAAAGCACAGTCATATCCTGTTGCTTTGCTAAGCGAGAACTCGCCGTTGGCTTGCCTTGGTAGAAGGCACGCTCAACACGATCAATGTTGAACTCAGCGCCAAACAAAGCATCAATACCAATAACAGCTAATTCATTCAGTGTTGTTAATTTATTCATATTAACCGTTACAACCCTGCTACTTTTTCTAGTAAATTTCCTGAGCGAGGTTTAAATAAATCTTTTAAATTTTCACTCACAGTGACTTGTGCTGATTTAATTTCAGCCAGTAATTGTTTATCTTCACTTATGAGTGAAATATCAGCAATTACGTTTGTTGAACCCTGCTCTACAACCTTAAGTTGTAAATAAAACAGTTCATTAGGCTTAACTTGTTGATAGCTAATCCAGCGTTTAGTTGATGAAGGAAGAGAGCCCAGTGATAATCGCTTTCTTACCCAAACAAGCATGGCTTGGTAAACCAAATCATTAGCAAAGACATTGTGCAGCTCAAGAGGGAAGTCACCCTGCTTAGTCATCGCAACTGCGGGTACTTGGCATTTGAGCAACAACCCAGTTTCATCACAGTGAATGACTTCTTGGATGCCTTGCAAACTTTCACCATGGAACAAGGTTCCATTGGTATAAAGTTGGCGTGCTTCCTCAGCGCCTTTATCATTGCCGTTCTTAGTTGTTGCTAGACCCACATATTCTAAAGACACTTTTTCAGTAGTGGGTTTTAATAACAACTCTCCACCATAATGAAACACAGGCATACCCTTAGCATTTAAGCTTGATATTTTTGCATCAAGGATTAAATTAGGATTACTTTGTTTTAAGTTATGCTCAACAACATTCACATCTATCTGATAATCACTCGCCTCAGTTCCATCAAAAACAACGCCTTTAAAAAGCTTGTAGTTTTCAATCCCATGAAACGTATAACCGCTATAAGTCGATTCAGCCGCATCCGCCATCCATGCAATAGCACAGACGGTTGGTAGTACTGCATTATCACCAATCATATGATCGTTAAGAAAGTCGTTATCAACCGCTTGTAATGTTTTTATCAAACGGCTTTTTGTAACTTTTTTTCGACGCTGTCCTCACCTGCTGATTGCTTACCGGATTGATCTCCGGATTGATCGCTTGATAGGTCATTTCCTACCAATATTTGTGGACAACGATTGCCATCAGCTGCAAGTTCGTTAATCATCAAGTCAGCACCGGCATCCAGAGGAATAATATAAACACCACGCTCGTTAAACATGCGCTTTAATTCTTCTGTCACCATACCGCCATCCCAAGGACCCCAGTTAAAACTCAACACTTGAGCTTTAGGGTGCAAAGCTTTAAATCTGAAAGCCGTCTTGTTTAGAATTTCATTAGCAATAGAGTAGTCAGATTGACCGGGATTACCATAAAATCCTGCTGCTGAAGAAAACAAGACTAAATGCTTGATGTTATCTTCTTTTGCACAAGCAAGGAGTGAAATTAAACCATCGATTTTAGTGCGATAAACAGCATTAAATTCCTCAAGCGTTTTCTGCTCAATAAATTTATCTGCTAGGACACCTGCTCCGTGAATTATGCCAGTGACCTCACCAAACTTTGCAATTACTGATTTAGTTGCAGTCTTCACTGCTTTGCTGTCAGTCACATCAGCTGAAATATATTCAACCTGTCCGCCAACAGCAGCGATGGCATCAAGGGTTTGAGTAATCTCACGATTTGCAATGATAGGTTTAATTGCTTGGGTGATTTTTGCAGGGGTAGGTTTATCGCCTGCATTTAGCATTGATTGCATAGCAGCTTTCTTAAGAGCAGCTTGTTCAACAATGCCATTTGCCCAACTAGGCTCAGACTTTTCATAGACTGAACGACCCAGTAAAATAAACTTTGCTTGATACTGCATCGCCAAACGGATAACACAATGAGCCGTGACACCTTTAGCGCCACCACTAACTAGAAAGACCGAATCATTATTAATACTATTGCCCGCGGTTAACGCGTAGCTGTCAGTTACTTCACCAATGAGTGTTAGCCTGCCTTGATCATCATGAGCAACCTCAACTAGATCAGTATCAACATCAAGAAATTCGTCAGCGACTAAACTGGCTACTTTATCGATATCAAACTTAGCTGATACATCTACAGAACGACAGAATACTTCTGGCCACTCATGGGAGAGAGTTTTAACCAGACCGTTTAAACCACTTTGTACTAGATCGGTATTAAGCTCATCTGATTCAACCCCTAGACGACCTTGACGTGTCACAACGATAAAGCTTGAACGGCTTGCGTTTGACGTTTTATTAACATGACAATGTTTGGCTAATAGGAAAGCTAACATCAAACCTTGTTTTGAACTATCAGGATATTCAACACCTTCAATGGTAGTTTCAGGTTGCATATAAATTACAGCTGATAAGTCGCCAGCTTCACTGATGATAGCTTGAATTTCTTTATCTTCAACAGTGTTTAATTCCACAATATTTACTGTTTTAGGGAATGCTTTGTTAGCACTTACCCAGCTTGGTTTGATGACGGTAACGGTATATCCGTCATTAATAAAGTTAGCGGCAAGCTTTTGAGTGCTGCCGGTACCATCATCAACCAAGACTAGGTTTTCACCCTTAGCAGGTAGTTCAATCTTATTTACCGAAGCAAGGCGTTTGATAGTAACAATTGCACTTGGCGCTGTTTGTACTGGGCTTTCTATTGAAACTACGGTCTGCTTTGTAGATACAGCAGTGGTAGTTGTAGCTGTTGTAGAAAGAGACGTTGTGCTACTAAATATATTAACAATTTCGCCCAGAGTGCGCATTTCGGCTAATGTTTCAGGTTCTACTTCGGGTAGACCTTCCATTGTATCTTGAACCGCGCCGAGTATTTCAACGCGCTTGATAGAGTCAATTCCTAGGTCGGCTTCCATATCCATATCAAGTTCTAACATTTCTGCAGGATAGCCTGTTTTATCTGCTACCACAGTCAATAGATTCTGAGTGAATAACTCAGGGTTAACCGTTGCTTCAGAACTTGCTGCTACTGAGGTAGCTACTTCTAAATTACTAACGTCACCTTGAGGTGCCGCTTTAGACTTCATGTAATCAACGATTTCACCCAAGGTTCTTAGCTCAGCTAAATCTTCAGGGTTAAGCTCTGGTAGATCGGGAATTAATTCTTGAACTCCGCCGAGAATTTCAACACGTTTGATAGAGTCGATACCTAGATCAGCTTCCATGTCCATTTCAAGCTCAAGCATTTCAGCAGGGTAACCTGTTTTCTCTGAGACAACTTCCATCATAATATTTTGGATCATATCTAAATCAATAACCGGCGCTGATGAGGTTTCCACAACGCTTTGCACAACAGAGAGTTCAGCAGAAGGAAGCTCAGCTATGGCTGCCGCTTTAGACTTCATGTAATCAACGATTTCGCCTAACGTTCTTAGCTCAGCTAAATCTTCAGGGTTAAGCTCTGGTAAATCAGGGATGAGTTCCTGCACTGCTCCTAGAATTTCAACCCGCTTAATGGAGTCGATACCAAGATCGGCTTCCATGTCCATTTCAAGTTCTAACATCTCTGATGGGTAGCCCGTTTTGTCTGCAACCACATCCATCATGATGGACTGAATCTTATCTAAATCAATCGTGCTCGTTGCAACAACCCCAAGAACGGGTGTATCGGCAACGGGTGCTGATGTTGTAATAGGTGAAGAAGCAACAGAAGATGCTTTAGACTTCATGTAATCAACGATTTCGCCCAACGTTCTTAGCTCAGCTAAATCTTCAGGGTTAAGCTCTGGTAAATCAGGAATGAGTTCCTGAACTGCACCTAAGATTTCAACACGCTTAATGGAGTCGATACCAAGATCGGCTTCCATGTCCATTTCAAGTTCGAGCATCTCAGATGGGTAACCCGTTTTATCTGCGACCACTTCCATCATGATGATTTGAATTTTTGCTAAATCAATACTAGGCGTCGCTGGAATCGCCATTTGTTCTTTTTTTGCGATAACTGTTTCTGTTACAGCTGCCATAGGTGTCTGGACAGCCTGTTTTATTGGTGTAACCGTCACTGGAGTGGATGAACTAGGCATTTTAGCAGGGCTAGCGGCAGGAATTGGCGTTGCCATTTGAGCTGTTTCAACAACATTACCTAGCATATTAGACATATTGTTAGTTTGATTATTTAAATACTGTTCATGAACTTTCAAAGTCTCTGACTGGAACTCATGATACATGCCAAGAGTACGTTCAATACTTGGCGGCAGTTCAGCTGCGCTCGCTTGGTTTTGTAATACCGTATCAACTGTCTTAGCGTAGTCCTTAGGACCTTCCATATATTGTTGATGGACATTCAATAATTGCTGCTGATGCTCAACAAATTGATTGACACTGCGTTCAATAGAAGTCATGGAATTAGCATTTGAATTTGTGTCGACTGGCTGAGTCGCTACAGCTGTAGGATCCGTTACATAAACAATCTTTTCTACAATTTTTTCAACAACAACGGGCTGTGTAGCGGCAGGTGTCGTTGCTTTGGCTTGTTTAACAGTCCAACCATCAGTTAAGGCATCAGAGAATGCTTTTTTAGTCTTAGGGCTGACATAAGAAGCTGCAGAAAGTTTCATTGTCATGGGTGAAGATTTGGGTGCTTCAGTTGGCCGTTTGATAGCCGAGTGATTATCAATGTTATTTAAGTTAATACCGAGAACAGCCATTTGAAGAGCCGCTTGACGCATTTGTAAATCAGCAGATTTCTTTGGATTAGCATTAACCGCTATGGCCGTAACATCATCTTTATCAGCTAAAATATTTTCAACTAATTTAGTCAATACATTCTTTGGTCCAAACTCAATGAAGAATCGACCACCAGCGGCATATATGTTGTCGATTTCATCTTTGAAATAAACTGACTCTAAAATATGATTTTTCAAACTTTTCTTAATATCAGCCGCTTTATTAGAGTGAGCCTTACCCGTAGCATTTGAAAATACAGGAATGGAAGGCGCACTAAATTTAGCCGAATCAATGGCGTTAGCGAAAGGTTTTTGAGCATGTCCTACAAGTGGCGTATGAAAAGCCGCAGAAACAGGAAGTTGTACAACTTTAAAACCATTAGTTTTTAGTTGCTCAAAAGCTTCCATTACTTTCGCAGTTGGCCCTGCGACAACAACCTGATTATTTGAATTGTAATTTGCAATTGAAATATCTTTAATCGTTTCGATTTCTTTGGCAATTTTATCTGCATCACCAATAACTGCTATCATGGTGCCTGAGTCAGCTGTGCTATTTGTTTGAGCTTTCATGGCTTGGCCACGGCTCATGGCTAACATTCGGTAATCTTCATCGTTTACAACACCCGCAGCCCAGAGAGCTGTTAACTCACCAAAGCTATGGCCAGCGGTAAAATCAGCTTTAAATCCAGCGTCTTGGAACGCTTTATATAAACTCATGCTCAATGTGCCAATGGCAGGTTGAGCATGTTGAGTTAAACGTAACTCCTCGTCTTGAGCTTTCTTTGCTTCTTTAGTAAATACAGGAATTGGGTAAGTAACAGAAGAAAGTTGACCAAGTCCTGCGGCTGAAAATTGATTATCCATCTCAGTAGTTGTTGCCATGATAGATGGAAAGTTCGCAACAAGATCGCAGCCCATGTTCACGTATTGAGAGCCTTGACCTGAGAAAAGTGCGACTACTTTTTCTTTTTGATCTAGGCCAGAATCACGATAATAAATTCCTGTAGGAACAGTCCAATCAGTATCACCAGCACGGCTTGTAAATTGTTTAAGCGCAGCATCAATCATCTTGATGGCTTGATCAGCGTTCTTGGCAATAAATCCACAACGAGCAAGATTCGTTTCAGGGGTTGTTAAAGTACATTGAGTAATTAAAGCATTAAATATGTAGGGCTGATTGTCGGCGCTAACCGATAATTTTTTTCGCCATTTATTTAGCTCTTCAACAAGAAATTTTTCATCTTGAGCTGTCACTAAGATTGACTGAGGCACATTATTAAGTCGATATTGCCCCGTTTGTTTTGGTTGATATTCTTCTAGCACCATATGGTAGTTAGTACCACCAAATCCAAATGAACTCACGCCAGCTCGACGGGGAACACCATCTTCTCTTGGCATCCAAGGACGAGTCATACTATTTAAATACAGAGGACTATTTTCAATATTTAAAGAGCTACCAGGTTGGTCAATATTAATCGTTGGTGGTAATACTTTATGGTGCAAGGCTAGGATGGTTTTGATCATACCAGCAGAACCAGCTGCTGATTTAGTATGACCGATTTGTGATTTAACTGAACCTAGGGCTATGTGCTGAAGCTGATCATTATCTTGAGTAAAGTGCTTGGTTAATCCGTCAAATTCAGCTGCGTCACCTGCTAGAGTACCTGTACCGTGGGCTTCTATTAATCCACAAGTCTCAGGAGCAAAACCGGCATCGAGATAAGCGCGTTTAAGCGCTTTCGCTTGACCGTCTGGTCGAGGAGCATAAATTGATTTAAAGCGACCGTCGGAAGAAGTACCAATACCTTTAAGGACGGCATAAACACGATCTCCATCACGCTCAGCGTCTTCAAGACGTTTAAAAGCCATCATACCAATGCCTTCGCCAACCATCATACCTTTTGAGTCTTCATCGAAAGGACGAACATCATCATTGGTAGTAAAAGCAGGGGTTTTGGAGAAAGACATATACATGAAAGGTGAATTATCACAACAAACACCACCTGAAATCATTACTTCAGAACGATGCTCAAGTAAGTCTGATACGGCAAGTTTAATTGCCGCGAGGGAACCAGCACAGGCGGCATCAACCACACAGTTGGTGCCACCAAAATCAAAACGGTTAGCTATTCGACCAGAAATAACATTACCTAACATGCCTGGGAATGAATTTTCTTCCCAAGGGATATAAGCTTTTTTGAATTTCTCAATGATCATAGCGGTATCTTCAGCGTCGAGACCTGAGGCTGTTAATACCTTTTCTAAAATTGGCCCCTGTAGACGAGACGTAAGGGGAGATATTTGCTTTTGTCCACCACCAACACCCAGAGTAATACCAATCTTGTCGCGATCATAGCCACTGCCATCACCAATACCGGCATCATTCAGTACATCTCTAGCGACAACAAGAGAAAGTAATTGAGCTATATCAGTCAGCTCTAGAATATTAGGTGGAAGACCAAATTCCATCGGGTCAAAATCTAATTCAGGAATAAAACCACCGCGCTTACAATAGGTTTTATCTGCCGCTTTTTTATCGTCAGAATAATAGTCATCAACTGCCCAGCGATCGGCAGGTACATCAATGATTGAATCAACGGCTTCAAAAATATTGTCCCAATACTGATCAATATTTTTAGCATTAGCAAAAACCGAAGCCATACCAATGATAGCAATTGGAGTCTCTTGAAGGCGTGAATTGAAAGTCTGCTCAGCTTTTTCAGGCGAGACAGCTTTTCTTGATTTTGTCGCTTTTTTGTTGGTCATTACTTATTCCGTTTTAGATTTAATACTGGTTTCAATTTCGTCATTAGAGTTTGCACTATTAATTTCGTTATCAATTGCTTCATCTAACAGTCGAAATCTACTTAGAAATTCATTGTAGTTTCCCGCCAAAATTCGACGGATATGGAAAGGCGCTTTAGTAAGCACATGTCGCATATAACGACTAGCCGCTTCTTTTTCATCACCATTATAAATATCGACATAGACCCAACCCGAGTCAGGGTCGTTAGCTATTAGTAGGCGGTGTTTACCTTGCTCACCTTGAAATTTGGGTAATTTAGTTACCTTCACTTGCACCACTTCACTTTCGTCTAGGTCACTGGTGCTGTTAAGTAGTTCCCTTATTGCTTCTGGTGATACATCCGCTAAGAGAACCTTATGAATAGCGGTATCTTCAATGGCAACTTGAATAGAATGATCGGCATCAGATGTTATGCCTGAGTCCTGCATATTGGCGAGTCTTGATACGCCATGTCTTTTTAAACATCGTTGTAAGCCTGCACGTGATGCATTGACGTTAATGAAATTTTGGCAAACAACGAGAAGTTCGTCTAGAGAGAGTAGCAGTCGTGTTCTCAGTTCAACAACCACATATTCCTGGGCAGGACTTAGTGTGGTATTAAGTTGTTTCGGCACGTGGGATTTATCATCAACAGAATCACGTTTACGCCATTTTCGAATAGTAGACTCCGATACTTTTAATAGGCGCGCTAGTACGGCTGTGGGAAGGTTAGATTCACGAATAAATTCCCTCATTTCTGTTGTGGTAGTAGCGTTAGCGTGTTGTTTCATTAAATCTTTTTGCTTCTCAATTATTGATTGCCTATATGCATTTCTTTAAAAAACGCAAGATCTATACTGGATGCCAGCTTAAGGATGATGGAATATACATAAAAACATCACCCGATACAATCACCCGATACTGATGTATATCAAAGAAATGAGAATATTATAATTAAATTAGTTGATTTGGTTGGTTTTGTAGAATGAATATCCATAGTTGATGGGTGTTATCTATTGAATAATAATGACTTTATTTGCTGTTGTGCAATGTGTTAACTTGTCTATGGCAGTTTTGTTAAAGTTAACTAAGTATCGGGTGATTATTACAAAATAGGTAACATAATTCATTGAAAAAACCCTAATGTTTAGCCGATAATGAAAACAAGTTAACGAATAGCTGATAAAATAATGTAGACACATATTTACTCAAGTGGTTTGGAACTACATGAATAAGCATTACAACGTTGTTTGAGTATAAGTTTAACGGGAATTGAGTGCATAATTTGATCTACACCAAACCAAGTTTAAAAGCTGATGAGTACCATATTTGGTATACCAAGCCTCAATTCTGTCGTGATGTAGACTTATTACATCAATATAAGCAATTACTGACTAAACAGGAGACTGAAAAGCAACAGCGATATATCTTTGAAAAAGATCGTCATGATGCGCTAGTTACGAGGGCATTTATCCGTGATGTATTATCTCAATATATGCTTGGAGATCCCCAAGACTGGAGGTTTACCAAGGGAAAACAGGGGAAACCTGAAGTTATTGAGCCTAGCTTGCCCATTAGGTTTAACATCAGCCATACAAAAGAGCTCATTGTCTGTGCTATAACCTTAACCAATGATATTGGTTGTGATGTGGAATATATTCCGCGCAAAAACGATGTGCTTGCCATCGCCGACCGGTTTTTTTCAAAGCATGAAACTAAAGCGCTATTTGGTTTGCCTGAAGCTGAGCAAAGAAGTCGTTTTTTTGATTTCTGGACTCTAAAAGAATCTTATATTAAAGCTTGGGGACAAGGATTAGCGATTCCATTGAGTGACTTTAGTTTTGATATCGGTAAGTCAAATTCAGCGAAGGAGAATGCTAATATCAATTTACGTTTTTCATCAAAGCGGAAAGATGATTGTAAACGTTGGAAAAGTTGGCTTTTTTATCCAAATCAAGAACATCGAATAGCGGTTTCAATTCGCTCTGTGACGACTCAGATAAAAAATGATGACTATAAGGTGAGATTTTTTGAAACTACACCGTTGGTAAATTATCAAGAGCGCGCTGAAATCATCTTAGAATAGTCACTATGTGCGCTATTTAGCAAACTTTCTTGTCAAACCTTAATTCCCAAACATGGCTTTCATAAAATCATCGGGTAATGGGTGGAGGCGTTTTTGTTTATCCATACAAACCATTTCAATATCCCCAATTACAGCAGCTTTTGTAGCATTAGTTCGCCACGCTTCCTGACGCCATAAGGTTTTATATTTACCGTCTAATTTCACCGTTGTTCTAATGTCTATAATATCTGCAAATTCAACACCGGCCTGAAATATCATGTTAGCTTTATAAACAGCAAAACCTAATCCGTGCTCATTCCAGAGATTTGCAAGTCTGTCACTATCAATGACATGCTCACGAGCCCTTTCAAAGTACTTCAGAAAATTTGGATGATAGACAACTCCAGAGTGGTCGGTATCTTCGTAATATATTTGCACCGAATGGTGATAAATCGTTGTCATTAAAAAGTGCTTTAGGAGTGAGTTTGGGTGAAGTCTAAACGCTTGGCTTTAAAACGTAAAGAATTCTCGAAAACCGCAGTATGTTAAACGATAGTCTAGTATAAGTTGGCAACGATAGCTTTCGTTCAAGAGAGTCTCGCTATTTAGAAATTTTAGGATTATTCGATACGATTTATCTGCCTTTAAAGCCGGAAAAAAATAATATTAGTTTTGCTGTTGCAGAGCTTTTTTTGCGGTAGGGGTGTAAGCATTAATAATGCTTGTTTCAATAATTTATCTAGGCACTGCTTTTAATTTTGATTAAACTAAAACGAGTCAAAATTGAAAGTATGTTGTTATGGAAAAACATCAAGAATTATTAATTGCATTAAGAAAAGTCATCAGAGCTATAGGTTTACATTCAAAGCATTTGAATAAGACCTCAGGTTTAACTAGTCCGCAATTGATCATCATGCAAGATATAGATAAAACTCCTGGTGTGAATTCAGGTCAAGTGGCAAAAAATGTTACGTTAAGTGCTGCTACCGTGACAAATATTATTGCTAGATTAGAAAGTAAAAACCTTGTTTCAAGGCTGCGCAATACGCAAGATAAACGCAAAGTGAGTTTATACTTAACAGAGAATGGTAAAGCGATTTTACTCAATGCACCTCAACCTCTGCAAGAGCATTTCATTGAAAATTTCTCTAATTTAGCTCAATGGGAACAATCACAGCTTTTATCTTCAATGGAGCGGATCGCAGATATGATGAATGCTAATGAATTAGATGCATCTCCGCTATTAGAACTAAGTGCAATGAGCGCCAGCAGTGTTGGTTCTAAAACCAACACTGACACTCCTAAAAGTTAACGTAATAAATGCAAAAAATGCAAATGCTTGTGGTATTGATCAATAATATTGTTGATCACTGCAGTTTTTGACCAACCCATAATGTCATAATCTTGCCCACCTTCAACCAAGTGAACTTCTGCTCGATAGTAACTTTGTTCATCTTCATCTTCATCTGCCTCAATGACGAAGTCAGGTTGAGAATACTTTCGAGCAAGTACCCGATAAACAAATTCCTGCTCTTCTCCATGGTCTACAATGAAGCTCAGCCCATCTTTATACGAAATATCAACATTGATTTGGTTTTCTCGTAGTTCTTTAGCAACTAATTCAAAGGCAGGTTCAACTATCTGATTGATGAATTTATTGACATTGACCTTGTTGGGGAAATCAACAATATTTTTTAATCGCATTTGCCAACTATCACTATTCTCATTACTTGAATGAGGTATTGCTGTTATCAGCTGACTTTCTTGTTTACAAGATTCAACCCTTAACGCTTTAATCAAGCCAATAATAGCGAGCAATAACACAAGAGTAAAAGGCAATGCACTCGCAATAGTCATGGTTTGAAGAGCATTAAGCCCACCGACCAACAATAATATTGCAGCAACTACTCCAATACCCACAGCCCAATAAACACGTTGCCATAACGGAGTATCATTTCTGCCATGTGAACAAAGCATGTCAACCACCATAGCGCCAGAGTCACATGAGGTGACAAAAAATATCACTATCATTAATACGCTAAAAAAGGAAAGAACGGAGGTTAGGGGGAAGTTTTCAAGAAAAACAAATAATGCCACTGATGAATCTTGGCTTACCATATCACCTAAAGCAACGACCCCCTGGTTATGAACCAAATCAATTGCACTATTACCAAAGATAGTCATCCACAATAAAGTAAACAGGGTTGGTATCAGCATAACACCCAAAATGAATTCTCTGATAGTGCGACCACGAGAAATTCTAGCAATAAACAAACCAACAAAAGGTGCCCATGCTAACCACCAGCCCCAATAAAATACCGTCCAGCCATTCTGCCAGTTGGCAGGACCTTCTTCTTCAGGGAACCAAAGTCCCATCTGTACGAAGTTAGTCAGATAATCGCCCAGTGACGCTCCAAATATGCCTAATAACCAACTAGTCGGCCCGCCAAACAGAAAGAAGGCGACTACTAAAATGGAAACAATAATATTCCATTGGGAAATAATTCTAATACCACGTCCAACACCGGACAAAGCGGATAAAATCGAAATGATCGAGATCAAGACGATTAAAACAAGCTGAGTTGTTAGCCCTGAATCAACGCCAATTAAACGCTCTAAACCCACCGACATTTGGCTTACACCCAAGCCCAATGACGTAGCAACACCAAAGACACAGCCCAGCACACCAAAGATATCGACTATGTGACCAATGGGCCCATAAATACGATCGCCAATAAAAGGGTATAAAGCAGAACGTAAAGCCAGAGGCAGCTTTTTACGATAGGCAAAATAGGCCAGTGA
>MAAC01012179.1_pt1 | contig 36164 bp, 27 predicted proteins | sample 1115981 | NCBI WGS metagenome assembly MAAC01 (sample SAMN04961126, study PRJNA320927) | seawater metagenome | isolation source: sample BD02T64 sea water enriched with oil for 64 days | place: USA:Gulf of Mexico | collected 2013-07-27 | reverse complement strand
AAAACTTTACGACCTTCATCAATTTGCTCGGGTAACGTTTCCATTAAATAATCGAGCTTAGCCGATTGGTTAATATTTTTAGCGCCTTTTAATGATAACAATTTAGGGTGATTACACACCTGACGTAACTTTAATAACGCATCAAGTATTTCAATTTGACTACGCTTCAAGCCTTTACTTGCTATTACTTCTTTTAAACGTTCATCCATCGCTAAGCGTACCGACTCATAAAGCTCAGCCTGTTTACCTTCAATACGTAAGGTTTGTACTATCTCTGTTTTAGCGGGTAATTCTTGGGCTATTTTTTCTTTAGTGCGACGTAAAATAAACGGTTTAATGCGTTGATTAAGTACTTTTTTACGCTCTTGATCGCCATGTTTTTCTATCGGTGTTCTAAATAATTTAGTAAATTGTTTTTGCCCACCTAAAAAACCCGGTAATAAAAAGTTAAATTGTGCCCAAAACTCACCTAAATGATTTTCCATCGGTGTGCCTGTTAAACACAGTTTATGCTCAGATTTCAATGCCAAAAAGGCTTGGTAAAGTTTTGTTTTGGTATTTTTAATATAGTGAGCTTCATCTAAAATTAAATAATAAAAGCGCTTTTCACAATAAATGTCTAAATCTCTAACAATCAAAGCATAACTGGTAATAACAATATCGACTTGTTCGAAGCTATCATCCACATCCAAAAATGCATTTCGCTTAGCGCCATGTAAAACTTTAAAAGAAAGATCGGGCGTAAACTTCTCTATTTCATTCGCCCAGTTAAAAATAACACTGGTAGGGGCAACAATCAGTACCGGTTTTGTTAAACGCCCTTGCTGTTTTTCCACTAACAAATGCGCTAGGGTTTGAATAGTTTTCCCTAAGCCCATATCATCGGCAAGAATGCCATTGAGCTGATATTCTCGTAAAAACTGTAGCCAATTCAAACCTTGTTGTTGATAAGTACGTAACTCAGCCTTTAATGCTTTCGGCACTTCCACTTGGGTTATGGTGTCAAAGTTTTTCAATTTATCCGCTAATTTTCTTAACCTATTTGCTCCTGTTGCCATAACCCCTTGGTCGTCTAACGCCGCTAAGGTTTGATGCGAGTTAAAACGGGAAATTTCTAAAGTGCCATCTTTATTCAGTGCTCCTGGCATAAACAATTCAACAAATTGCGCTAAAAGTGGCTGAATACTTTGATAACTTAACGCGATAAATTCACCGTCTTCAAGATCAATAAAAATAGGCGCATCAAGCGGTATCGCGCTATCAACTTCTCTTTGCAACTCTCTCTGCATAAGTACTGATCTAGGTAACTGTTCAATAGCACTATATAAAATAGGAAATGCGGGCATTTTTTTACCATCAATTTCCAGATTTAATCCTAGAGAGAAAAAATCGTGGCTATCTTCGTCATGAAGTATTTCAGCTTCAAAAACATTGTTAGTCGACAACTCTTTATAATAGAAATTATCATCAAAGGTTACTTGCCAACCTTGCTCTTTGAATAAAGGTAAAGTTTGATGCAAAAATGTGTGCCAAAAAAGGCGTCCTTGCAGCATCATGACAAAGTCGGCTGTTTTTTTATGAAAATATCCCCTAGAAAGCTCGGTAAAACGATGTGACTTGAGCAATTCTATCGTTTCATATTCCGCTATTTTATCTCGATAAATAATGGCTTCATCGGGCAATACTTTCACCTTAGCATTGTCATCATAGGGGCTAATAAGGTGTTTACCATAACCAAAACTTACTTGTACATTGCCTGTTTGTCCTTGAGAGCTTATAGGAGTACTAAAGTGTAGATGTATCACCGGCTTCGTTATTTCTATTGTCGTCGACAGTGTTGGCGCAGGAAAATCCTTCGCACTTTCCCCTAACGATAATTTTAACTTACTGATAACCCAAGGTAACTGCTCTTCGTCTAAAATGGGCGCTTGCAGTAATTCTGCTTCAAATTTGCACTGCGTATTGGTATTTATCTTGCCAAAGCGATTATTACGGCTATTGTAATAACAAAGCGGTTGGGCTTTAATAATTTGGATATTTTCGTCAGTGTCTTCAAGTTGCAACTTTAAGGTTTGTAGACCTTCTTCAACTTTAATCCACTGCCATTTTGCCGCTATCGGCTCCGCTAATATTATCGGATGATCAAGGTGATAATCCTCTTGCCAATAACACCTTTGTGTATTGATAATATGCTCAAATAACTCAAACGTCGTGATATCATGGCGATAATTATGGTTATTTCTGGTAATACCCGTCAGTGCACTAATATCGTCTTTTCTCGCTATTTCATTGGCAATTAACGAGGTCGATATATATTCATTACTCAGTGCTTTACTCCAGCCGCCATTTTTTTTAGCGCGCGAAGACTTAATATCAACCGATAAATAGCCATCCTCTTCAAAACGACTGCGTTTTAAAAAGTACAACAAGGCTCTCGCTGAACTAAAGTGAGAAAGGTTTTCCGCTTGAAAATTGTTTAACCAGCTCTTAACTAGGCTTGTTGACGAGGCATTAGATTTTGGTTGCTTAGGTGTTAGTGTGGCAACTTTAGCAGATTTTTCAGTGGCTACTTTGAATCTGTCACGAATATACTGATGCGCCAGCGCAGCACCATGCTTACAATCATAACCAACAAAGCAATTACAATAAGAGTCCGCCTTGTCATTTTTCTCATCGTATTCAATGCGAGTAAAATATTTATCCTTATGATTGCGTTCACTTTCCACTACACCACGAATTGTTTGACCATCAAGTACGCAATTAACAACATTGTTGCTGTTAACTAAACGCAGCCCCTTTTTCCACTCATTAGCAGTAAAAGATTGTTCAAGTAAGGTCGGCGAAAATACGGTGCTTGGCATTAAATTATCATTATTTGAAGTGTTTCAGCGATCATTTTAACAATAATTTTCAGCCAAATAAATAATCATTTCGCTCAAAGACTGTCGATTAAACAAAAAACATCACAGTTAACGTCCAAAGTACTGCCGCTAAGCCTGCGGCGTAACTAGCAGGGACAATTTGTGATTTAACATGATCCATCATGTCACAACCTGTGGTCATCGAGCTTAAAATAGTAGTATCGGAAATGGGCGAGCATTGGTCGCCATAAACACTACCGTTCAGCACGGTGGCAAAACACACCAGCATAAATAGCTCAGGATTCGCGATTCCTGCACTTTGGGCAATAGCCCATGCTAAGGGCATAGCAAGCGGAAAGGCAATGGCAAACGTGCCCCAACTTGTGCCTGTTGAAAAAGCGATCAACATCGCCATAAACTGCAAAATCACCGGCAATAGCCAATAAGGCAACTGCTCGCTAAGTAGTGACACTAAATACAAACCAGCGCCAATTTGTTTACTGATAGCACCTATGGTGACGGCTAACACCAAAATAACTGACGCTAGCACCACCCCTTTTAAGCCATTCCCAAAACCATCAATAATGTTACTCAGCGACATGCCTTTGGCTAACGCGATAAAAGCGCTGAGTAATAATGCCGCGCCAAATGCCCAGTTAATTTTCGGCGCACCATAAAAAATAAACGTTAAAATGGCAATAGTAATTAAAGTTAATAAAGGTAAAACAAACTCAAGTACGTGGGCATGATAGCCTGATGGCACGTCACAACTTTGCAGTTCTTTGGCACTTAAAGGCTTAGCACCTGGTGCGTCTAGCTCGCCCGTTGTGGCAGCGCGTTGATGAGCTTGACGAATGCGCTTTCCTGAAAACCTAGTAATATTTAGGCTCAGTAACAAGGTGCCGATAACGGCAATAATGCCATAAAAGCTAAAAGGCACGGCAGAGAAGAAAAAGGCCAGTCGATCGGCTTCAGTTGCTAAAAAAGCAACCCCAGGTACATATATCAAGGCTTGCACATAAGCAGGCCAAGCATTAAAAGCGATAACAATCGCGATAGGTGATGCGGTTGAGTCAACAATATAGCTCATTTCTTCATGGCTGATACCCGCTTTATCCGCTAAGGGGCGTACCGTAGTACCCACCAGCACGGTACTCATAGTGCCCCCTTGAAAAAATAAAACACCTAAAAACCAAGTAACTAATTTGGCTGAGCGTTGGCCGCGCACAAAGTGTTTAGTCATAAAATTCGCAAAAGCTTGTGCCGCACCCGTTTTTGACCAAATACCTAATAAGCCACCGAGCAGCCATAAATACAGTAGTAATATGCCCGCAGTACCCGCTTGCGCCATCGAAGGGATCAATATTTGATCACTAAGATCATATTGTCCCATCATAAAAGCGCCAACAGCAATACCACTTAACAGCGCTGTTAATGGCTCTCTAGTGAGCCAAGATAAAAAAATGGTGATAAAGGCTGGTAGCAGTGACCATAAGCCGTAATGATAGCCAGAATTAACCTGAGTTGCTGCAACAAAGTAATTTACATATAAAGCAGAGCCAATACCAAAAGCCAGTACGAATAACGCTAGTACGTTATTAGTATGGTTTTGGTTTTTACTCTCACCGCCTGACAAAAAGCTAGCCTGCACGGCTTATTCGTTGATAGACGCAAAAGTCCAAATCATAAGCATTTGCATCATCACTTAAACGTAATTCACTGCTCGTTTTCTGCCAACTAGCTTCGTCATAATTGGGGAATTGCGTATCGCCGTCAATGGCAGCTTTTATATGCGTAACATATAAGCGATCGGCATTAGGTAAGCAGTGCTGATAAATGGCGCCACCACCAATAACCATGACTTCAGGTATTGCCTCTTCAGCATTATTAACTAAGGCTAATGCTTGCTCAACAGAAGTAACAACATCAACACCTTCAGCGCCTTTACCTTGGGGAGTGTAAGTTTCATCCCGTGAAATAACAATATTTCGACGCCCAGGTAATGCTCTACCTATAGATTCATAGGTTTTACGCCCCATAATAATGGGCTTACCTAAAGTCACTTTTTTAAAGTAGGCTAAATCCGCAGGCAAATGCCACGGCATAGTATTATCTTTGCCGATAATATTATTATCAGCAGTGGCAACTATCATAGAGAGAATAGTCATGGAACCCCTAGTTTATGGTTATATTAAACGAATAAATTATTGCTATTTACCCTGATATTGATTCAGCTTAAAAACTTTACCACAGAGGGCACAGAGGTACTAGACACGACACCGAGAATGATAAAACCTCGGTGCTAAACAGTCACACAATGATCTAAGTGTTAACTAGATGTATTAAAAACTAGGAGTCTTAAAGCTAGGAGTATTTAACCGAGATAGGAATAGTGAGCACTTTGCCACCTTTGTGTTTCAACCATAAGTAGACGCCGATAAAACAAAGTATCACGACAGCAATAGCAATACTTGACAACACTGGGGTGACAAATAAATTACCCAATTGAAAACACAAGGTCGCCATCAAATAAGCAAGTAAGAAGCTCCATATTGCCGCAAATCCTGCCCAACGACTGCCCACTTCACTTTTTATTGCTCCCATCGCGGCTACGCAAGGAGTATAAAGTAATATAAATAGCAAATAACTAAAAGCGCCTAGCTGACCAACAAAGGCGGCTTGCATTACTTGATAAGTCGTTAAGTCGACCTCTTGCTCTACAGCCACTGCGGCTAAATCGGTCAAATCACCCACTTTAATGCCCAAGGGATCATCGGGTGCTATGCCTAATAGATTTTCTTTGATGCTATCGACAGCTTGTTGCCAACTATCGGTAAGTGACGGTGCCGCTTCATCTTCATCAGAATGGGGAGAATACAAACTATTAAATGTTGCCACCAACACTTCTTTAGCAAAAATACCGGTAATAATACCCACGCCAGCTTGCCAGTTTTCTTCTTTTACGCCCATTGGTGCCAGCACTGGCATCACTACTTTTGCGCTTTGGCTTAAAATAGAGTTTTCACTGTCTTGATGACCAAAACTACCATCTATACCAATAGAATTAAAGAAATTAAGCAAACAAACCACAATCACTATCGTTTTGCCTGCCCCAGTAATAAAGCTGTAAGTGCGTTGCCAAACGCGTTTGCTAATGACGGTAAACTTTGGAACTTCGTAGTTAGGCAGTTCCATAATATTTAATGAGCTAGTGCCTGACAACACGGTTTTTTTCAATAAAAAGCCAGTAAAAATAGCGGCGGCTATACCAATTAAATACAGTAAAAAAACTAAATTCTGACCATTTTCTGGAAAAAATGCCGCGGCAAAAAGTGCATAGACGGGTAAACGTGCGCCACAAGACATAAAAGGTGACATCATCACCGTAGTGATACGTTCACGTTCACTGTCTAATACGCGCGCCGACATAACCGCTGGCACCGTACAACCAAAGCCAACAATAAGGGGTACAAAGGCTTTACCTGGCAAGCCGATTTTTTGCATCACACTATCAACAACAAACGCAGCACGAGCCAAATAACCCGAAGTTTCCAGTAAAGATAAACCAATAAATAAGCAGGCTATAACTGGAATAAACGTTGCCACCGTTTGTATACCTGAGCCGACACCTTCCACTATGGTTAACAACCACTGAGGTAATGCTAACGGCGCAAGTATATGTAATGGGTAAGAAACAAAAATTGTACCACTGAGAATATCAAAAAAATCAATGAAAGCGCTGCCAACATTAATGGCAAACATAAACAGCAAGTACATCATGCCTAAAAATACCGGGATACCCGTAACAGGGTGCAGTACAAAGTTGTCCAGCTTATCGCTCAAACTAGTACCACTTTGTGCGCCGACACTGACACGGTTTAATAAATCAGTCAGGTAGTCTTGCTTGGCTTGAATACTATTATTTTTTTCACTGAAGTCAGTTTTCTTACTTTGCTTAGCTTGTGTAGCTGGCTTACAAGCAGTTAATTTAGCTAAAGCCTTTGCCATGCCTTGCTCAAATACAGTTAAGGCATTTTGACCTTGTGCACTCATGGTAAATACGGGGCAGCCTAGCTCTTCACTTAACTTATCAATATCAACAGCTAGTTGTGCTTGTCTATCCGTTTTATTCAGTACCACCACCATAGGAACACCCAGCTCAAGCAATTGGCTGGTTAAATAAAGCTGGCGGGATAACTGGTTTATATCAACGAGATTAATGAGGCAGTCAATATCATTTTCAGCAATATACTGCTGAGAAATGGTTAAATCTTGCCCTTGCTCACCACGTTTTGTTAACGAACTCAAACCCGGTAAATCAGACAAAATAGCGGCTTGATCATTTAAAGTGATGGCAGATTTTTTCGCCGCAACGGTGACGCCAGAAAAATTACCGACTTTTTGTTGGTTGTGCGACAACAAATTAAATAAGGTACTTTTGCCCGAGTTAGCAAAACCAATTAAAGCATAGTGATTATTTTTTGCAGATAGCAAAGGGGTCTGTTCGTTAGACGAAGCAGTATTACAACAACTCATAAAGAAAACTCATTAAAACTTACCAGCCGCTTACACGTAAGCCACTTGTATTTGCTCAGCAATAGAGCGTTGAATACTTATTTTAGTATTGTGAAGTTTAAAAGCTAATGGACCATTGAAAGGGGCTTTATGGGCAAGCGCAATTTCGGTACGCAAAGAAAAACCTTGCTCTAACAACTGTGCGGTCAATACTTCATCAAGCGGTAAAACGCTAATTTTGGCAACTTTGTTCTTGCTTAAATCCGCTAAAGTCATTATTTTCACCCAAGAGCTAAACTGATTAATACTCATTGATACTAAGACTAAAACGCCTCAATAGGTAATGAGAATTACTATTATTTTTATTTTACACAAAGAACCTCTTCGATACAATGAAAACAATTATTGTTAACTCTTATCTTTGATAGGGATCAATGAAGCCCTTAAAAAGTGGGCTAGTTGTTAATCTCACCCTTAAAAATTAGGCCAAGGTATTAATGTTAGGGGGATTAATCGTCAGCACCAGCGGCTTCATTATCCAACGCAGGGGTTAATTCTTCAATAACCACATTATCAACACGTTGCAAGCCCCGTGGTAACTTGTTACCACGTCGACCACGCTCACCATGATAATGCTCAATATCACTGGCTTTTAACGTTAGTTTTCGTTTTCCTGCATGCAAGGTAATCGCCGCGCCATCAGGTACTATCGCTAAAAGCGTCAGGTATTCTTCACGGTTTTTGGCTCTTGCTGATGGAATGTTAATAACTTTATTACCTTTGCCTTTGCTTAATACGGGTAAGTTTTTCACTGGGAACACCAACATGCGCCCTTCTGTGGTGATCGTTAAGCAGCGATCGGTATCAATATTTTCTATCCGTTGTGGCGTCATCACTTTGGCCGCCTGCGGTAGAGAGATCATCGCTTTACCGTTTTTATTACGAGAAATCATATCGCTAAAACCGCTAATGAAGCCATAGCCCGCATCACTCACCAATAAGTATTTAGCTTCATCACTTGCCATAATACAATGAACAAATGTTTCACCCGCAGCCAAATTAAAACGCCCAGTTAGCGGTTCACCCTGACTTCGCGCCGTGGGCAACGTATGAGCATCGGTTGTAAACGCGCGACCTGAAGAGTCAATAAAAGCGACTGGGCGATTACTACGTCCTTTGGCGCTACATAAATAACCATCACCCGCTTTATAGTTCATGCCAACAGCGTCAACGTCGTGTCCTTTAGCGCAGCGCGCCCACCCCTTATCTGACACAACAACCGTAACAGGCTCGCTAGGGACTAAATCTTTTTGCGTTAAGGCTTTCGCTTCACTACGCTCAACTAATTTAGAGCGGCGATCATCACCATATTCTTTGGCGGCCTCAAGTATTTCTTTTTTCATCAGCGTATTCATGCGCGTTTTTGAATTAAGAATTTTTTCTAAATATTCGCGTTCTATATTTAATTCATCTTGCTCAGCTCTAATTTTAATTTCTTCAAGCTTGGCAAGTTGACGTAATTTTATTTCTAAAATGGAATGGGCTTGAGTGTCTGACAAATTAAAGCGAGACATTAGCTCGGCTTTAGGATCATCAAAGTTACGAATTATTTCAATCACTTCATCAATATTAAGATAAGCAATTAACAAACCATCTAAAATATGCAAACGCGCCATGACTTTGTCTAAGCGATACTGCAAACGACGACGTACTGTTTCACGGCGATATTCTAGCCATTCGGTTAAAATTTCGCGTAAATTTTTCACCGCAGGTCGGTTGTCTAGACCAATCATATTAATATTCACGCGGTAACTTTTTTCTAAATCGGTGCTGGCAAATAAATGCTGCATTAATTGGGTAATATCAACACGGTTAGAGCGAGGCACTACCACTAAACGCACTGGATTTTCATGATCAGACTCATCACGAAGATCCACCACCATAGGTAATTTTTTAGCGGTCATTTGGCCGGCTATTTGTTCTAAAATTTTACCGCCAGAAGCTTGATGCGGCAAAGCAGTAATAACCACTTCTCCGTGCTCAATATCATAAACCGCGCGCATTTTAATACTGCCACGACCGGTTTGGTAAATTTTTTCAATATCTGCTTTTGGGGTAATTATTTCAGCGTCTGTTGGGTAATCTGGCCCTTGTACAAATTCTAATAAATCAGCAACTTCTGCTTTAGGTTGCTCGATAAGGTGTACACAGGCACTGGCAATTTCACGAACATTATGAGGAGGAATATCGGTAGCCATACCCACCGCAATACCAGTAATACCATTTAATAAAATATGCGGTAAACGTGCTGGTAAGGTTTTGGGCTCTTTCATTGTGCCGTCAAAATTTGGCGCCCAATCAACCGTACCTTGACCTAACTCGGCCAGTAATATTTCACTAAAACGTGATAAACGAGACTCGGTATAACGCATGGCGGCAAATGATTTAGGATCATCTGGCGCGCCCCAGTTTCCTTGGCCATCAACGAGTGGATAGCGATAAGAAAAAGGTTGTGCCATTAACACCATGGCTTCATAACAAGCGCTATCACCATGCGGATGAAACTTACCTAACACATCACCCACAGTTCGAGCAGATTTTTTATATTTAGCCGTCGCCGACAAACCCAACTCTGACATGGCATAAACGATACGCCTTTGTACTGGCTTTAAACCGTCGCCAATATGAGGCAAAGCCCTGTCCATAATGACATACATGGAGTAATTTAAATAAGCTTCTTCGGTAAAACGTCTTAAGGGAACTTGTTCAACTCCATCAGGACTATATTCGAGCACATCAGACATGAAATGATTTTCCTAGTTTCGCTTGCGGTATTATCAGCAAAAGCGAATTGTATTTCTTATAAATAGTCTTATAAAATAGTTTTATAATACAGTATTAACGGTAATAGCTTATCACTTTCAAAAAAATAGCAAAAGTCAGAAAGAGTTAATTAACCCGTCTTTCTTGAACATCACTAATAGTTGCATAATTTACCATCTGATTTCTACCTTGCTGTTTGGCTTGGTACATGGCTAAATCAGCCGCATGTAAAATATCATCAAAAACTGCCGCAGTATCTTTTATATTGGCCACACCAATACTTAAGGTAATCGCGCGATTAATACCTAAATGATGAAAATTATATTGGCCAATTTTTTCATTCACCCGTACGGCAATCGCTTTAGCTTTATCGACATCGGTATCGGGTAATAAAATCACAAACTCTTCACCACCTAATCGAGAAAAAATATCTCTAGCGCGCATGGTTTCATTGACTAAGCGAGCAATTTTCATTAAAACTAAATCACCACAATGGTGACCGTAGTCGTCATTCACTAACTTAAAGTGGTCAATATCAAACAATAACACGCTTAATTCTTTTTGCTGTTCAAGCGTATCCTTCACTAGTGCTTGCCCTTGAATAAATAAGGCTGAACGATTTAGCAAACCCGTTAAACTATCGGTTTTACTGAGCAGTAATAATTTCTTTCTCACTCTAATTTGGCGAAGAAATAATAATATAAAGACTAAAATACCACAAAAAATCAAGATGATATTTCGCTGCAGATAAGCCTGCTGCTTTTTAACCTCACCCAGCTGTAATGCTTTTAATTTACTTTCATTATCAAGTAATTCATTGGCTGCCATTTTATGCGCTATTTCATATTTTTTGGTTAACAAGGCGACAGTTTTATCGCGCTTGGCTTCACGAAAGTCGTTAAACTTTTCAATATATAATTTTTTGGCCAGATAAGCTTTTTCAAAATCATTTATGGCCACTAAATTTTGTGCCAAAATAAAGTATAAGTCAGCAAAAACAGGCAAATATAACTGTTGTTCGGCTATATTTTCAGCCAAGAGTTTAGCTTGCTCTAACAAGTCAATGGCTTGCTGATATTGATGGTAATGCTGTTTTATTTTTGCTTGTGCTACTAACAACAAATACTGTTCAGCAATATTTAATGGTGAAACATTTTCACTGTATTTTATTAATTTTTTTTCTGCTGCTTTCGGTAAGCGATTTGATAATTCAAGCATAATACGTATTTTAGCATTAACCGCATATTCAGCTTTTTTAGATAATGCCACTTTCAGCGCCGCCGCTTTAGCAGGTTGCAACTCTTGCTCTTCAACAACAATTTGTACGGCATAGACATTGTTGTTAATGTTCAACAGTAAACCCAAAAGTGCACAAATGTTAATGTTACGGATTATTTTAAACATTAGCCACACACCTGATTTCTGCCCTTTGATTTAGCCTGATAAAGACAGGTATCAGCAATGTTAATGATTGTTTCTAAATCGCCGCTATTTTCACTGGCAAGCTCAGTTGTGCAAGCAACACCAACACTGACATTGATGCTAAATTTTTGCTCAGAAAACAAATCAGCAGGCCAAGTAAAATCATTGATTGATTGCCTGTATCGCTCAGCAATAACAAGCGCTTGTGCAAGCGACGTATTAGGCAAAAACACCACAAACTCTTCACCGCCAAAACGCCCATAAACATCGGTTTTTCGCATTAATTGCTCACCTAGGCTGGCGATACGTTGCAGCACTTTATCGCCAACACTGTGGCCAAATTTGTCATTCACTTTTTTAAAATGATCAACATCAATCATTAAAACACTAAAGCTTGTTTGTTTAGCGTAAGCACGTTTTATTAGCTGTTGCCCCCGTTTCATCAAGCTTCTGCGATTGGCTATGCCTGTTAATATATCAATGCTTGAAGCGTTATGTAAGCGGCGTTGTCCTTGTATTAACTTCATGAGCAACCAAGCAAATAGCAAAGCGACAATGGCAATAGAGATTAAATAATTTCTTTGTTGCTCTTGCTTAGCTGATGCTTCCTTTAACGCTATTTCTTGCAATGAACGTTTGTTTTCTAACACTTTTTTATGTAAATCTGCCTGCTTTGCTTCTAAGGCTAAGCGCACTTCGGCAACCGAGCTGGTTTGTTTATTACTGAGGATTATATTGGTCAGTGTTAGTCGTTGTTTTTGTAATTGATAGGCTTGCCTAAACTGTCCTAATTTGAAGTATGTTTTTGATTTTAAATTAATAATGCTAGTTTTAGTCTGCATTTTTAATTGCCCTAGTGGCGCTTTTTCCGCTAGTGTTGCTAGTGTTTTTTCAACTTTTGCAATGCTGACCAGTGTTTCATCTAAACGGTCAAGCTCAAAAAGCACGTAAGCTTCATCGACGGCATACTGTAAATTAATATCTTGGCGTTCAATACTGTCTATGTACTGTTTTGCTATTAATAAATATTGATAGCTTGCTTCAAGATTAGGCCGCTGCTTTTTTAAATTAGCCCATGATAAGCCTGAATAAGTGTTGTACATAATTTCACTTTGCCCTGCACCATGAGATTCTTTTATAATGGTTTTATAGGTGTGAATGGCTTGTTCATATTCTTTATTATCAAGATGATTAATGGCAATATTGACTAAAGCGTTTAAAGAAAAAATAGTTTTATTGGCATTTTTATAATGTCGATAAGCTTGCTGGTAATAACTCATCGCTTGCTTACTTCTGTCTAAATAAGAATATAAAATACCTAATTCTGAATTTACCGAGCCTTTTAGCTCTTCATCACGGGTTTGTTTGGCAATATTATAGGCATCATTTAACACCGTTAGGGAGTTTTCATAACGATCGGTGAGGTAGTATATGGCTCCTAAATTAGTCAGACCTGTGGCAATTAATACTTTGTTGTGAAAAGATTTCGCTATTTCTATACCGCTCTCATAATCTTGTTTGGCCCGTTCAAAATCGCCAAGGCTTTCAATAGCAAAGCCACGACTATAAAGTAATTCTGCAATTGACAGGCTGGGGCTAGCAAGCTGCTTGGTCAATGACAAACCAAGGTTAGCCGTCGTTTTAGCAATAGGGTATTGCGCTTGCAAAATATATATTTCAGCCAGTAAATTATAATAGGTAATTTGCTGCTTTATTGATAATTCCGCTAAGCGGTTTTTATAACGTTTGAGCTGTTGATGTGCTAACGCGGCATTGCTATCGATAAGCATTTCAATTTTGACAACATCAGCACTAAACTCGGCCAAGTCTGTTGAAGGCTCGGCTAAGCTTGCCTTTGTTAATAAGGCAAGTACCAACAGTAATAGCACTGACTTGCATGAAAACTGGGTGAGCAAAAATGGTGACCTAATATTTTTTATTATAAAAGGCAGTATAAAGCGATTTTAACTAAAAAGAAAAGCAGCTTAGTTTACTCGTCTAACAAAAAATGTCGCCGCTAAGAGCAAAACAACCGAAGTGAGTATACAAACGACTAATCCTTGTCCGGAATCAATAAAGTATTGATAGAGAAACCCCGACAACAAAGTGCCTAATAAACGCCCAAGGGCATTAGCCATATAATAAAATCCAACATCCATAGACACGGCATCGTCTTTCGCTATAGCAACAATCAAATAGCTATGTAACGATGAATTTATCGCGAAAACCACGCCAAAAGCAAATAAGCCGACCATTAACACTATTTCTGTTTCAATTTCAGCCATTAAGCTAATCAGCAATAAACCTGTCACTACCGCCAATATGCCCGACCAAAGACCAGTCAGCTTGCCATTTATCTGTGCCGCTGACTTTTGTGCAAATAGCTTGGGAGCATTAGCCTGCACTAAACCGTAAAGAATAATCCATAAGGCAAAAAAACCGCCTATGCTTTGATGGCTCCAACTCAATTGGCTTGCCAAATATACGGGCAAAGCAATAACAAACCAAACATCACGCGCAGCAAACAAACATAAACGTGCTGCCGATAAATAATTTAGTGCCGCATGAGTAGAAAATATTTGTCGAAATTTAGGCTTGTATTTCGCTTTACCCAGTTCAGTTTTTAATAACAACACACTGAGCAAAGCTACAACCATAAGCACACTGGCCATCAACAACATAGCGCCTTGAAAGCCTAAATATGTCAGCAAGAAACCACCTAAGAAAAAGCCAATTCCCTTTAAAGTATTTTTAGAACCGGTAAGTACTGCAACCCACTTAAATAACTTACTTTGCAGCGCCTCTTGGCGACCATTGCTAGCAAGATCTGCCACCAGTATTTTAATGGTGCTTTTAGCGCTCATTTTATTGAGATCTTTAGCGATACCTGATAGTGCTTGGGCAGTCATAATATAGGCAACAGACAAATACTCATTTGGCAGGGCTAACATGAGTAAAGCGAAAACCTGCATGAATAAACCAGCATTCATGGTTTTATTTAAGCCAATACGAGCACCAAGCCAACCACCAACAAGATTAGTAACGACACCAAAAAATTCATAGAAAATAAAGAGTAGTGCTAATGCTAAAGGCGAATAGCCTAATTGATAAAAATACAATAAAACCAACATACGCAAGGCGCCGTCAGTTAAGGTGAACACCCAATAATTAGCGGTGATCACCATATATTGCTTAATGGCTAAGGGCAGTGCCTTAATTTTATTTAACATCGGCTTATAAACTAAGCTACAAACTTTGCGCGATTAGCTTCATCAATTCGGCACTGCGATTAGCATAACCCCACTCATTATCATACCAAAGGTACATTTTAAGTTGAGTGTCATTTACCACCATAGTTGACAGCGCATCAACAATAACTGAGCGAGGATCAGTTTTGTAATCTACCGAGACTAGAGGGCGCTCTTCATAACCTAAAATATCTTTTAACTCACCTGCGGCGGCAGTTGCCATCAATTGATTAATTTCATCAACCGTAATAGCGCGGTTCATCTCAAACACACAATCGGTGATTGACGCATTAGCTAAGGGTACACGCACAGCATGACCATTGAGCTTTCCTTTCAGCTCAGGAAAAATATCAGTAATAGCTTTAGCTGAACCCGTTGTGGTAGGAATGAGCGACTGGCCACAAGCACGCGCTCGACGTAAGTCTTTATGCGGCGCATCTAAAATGGTTTGTGTGTTAGTAATGTCATGTATGGTGGTCATGCTGCCATGTTTAATGCCAACATTATCTTGTAACACCTTAACCACAGGCGCTAAACAGTTAGTAGTGCAAGAGGCCGCCGTGACTATATTGTGAGTGTTCGCTGCATATAAATGCTGATTCACCCCCATCACAATATTGACAATGTCTTGCTCTGCAACAGCAGCTGCATCGGTCACTTTCATTGGCGCGGTTACTAATACTTTTTTCACCCCTTGCTGAAAGTAAGCTTGTAGCTTACTCTTATCTCGCATGACACCAGACGCTTCAATAACTATATCGCAAGCTGACCAATCGGTATCGCCAATAGCTTTATTTTGTGACATAGCGATTGGCTGATCATTAATAAACATCTGGTTTTTATTAGTTTCTGCTGCACCTTTGGCTTCAGTCATTGCTTCACTCTTTGCCTCAGTCATTGCTTCAAAGTGCCAACGACCGTGAATTGAATCAAAGTTTAGCAAATGTGCCAACGTTGCGGCATCACCTGCCACATCATTAACTTGTATAAATTCAACTTCCGGCCAATCAAACGCTGCGCGCATGATTAAACGTCCCATACGGCCAAAACCGTTAATGCCTACTTTAATTGTCATAATATTTACTTTTATTAATTAATCACTTGGGGTTATCTAAACTTGATTATCTGAGCTTGGTTGTCTGAGCTTGGTTGTCTAAAGGTAATTGTCTACACAAAAAATCCCTATCAAACGATAAGGATTTATAGGCTAGAATATTTTTACCATGGTTACATGACAGAATTATTACACTACTGCCATATCACCCTTGCTTTGTAACCATTCTTTGCGGTCGCCAGAGCGTTTTTTTGACAATAGCATGTCCATCATTTCAATGGTTTCACTGTGCTCGTCATCAAGAGCAGTTAACTGCACTAAACGGCGCGTGTTAGCATCCATAGTGGTTTCTCTAAGCTGTAACGGGTTCATTTCACCCAAGCCTTTAAAACGTTGCACGTTAACTTTACCGCGCTTTTTCTCTGCTTCAATTCGGTCAAGAATACCGTCTTTTTCCGCTTCATCTAAAGCATAAAATACTTCTTTACCGACATCGATGCGATACAGCGGTGGCATGGCGACATAAACATGCCCTGCTTGTACCAGTGGTAAAAAATGTTGAGTGAATAAAGCGCACAACAAAGTAGCAATATGCAGCCCATCCGAGTCAGCATCGGCGAGTATACAAATTTTACCATAGCGTAACTCAGATAAATCATCACTGTCGGGGTCTATACCTAGGGCAACTGAAATGTCGTGTACTTCTTGTGAAGCGAGAATTTGGCCTGAGTCGACTTCCCAAGTATTAAGAATTTTACCGCGCAATGGCATGATGGCTTGAGTTTCACGATCTCGTGCTTGTTTAGCACTACCGCCCGCCGAGTCACCTTCGACTAAAAACAATTCAGTGCGTGATAAATCTTGGCTGCCACAATCAGTTAATTTACCTGGTAAGGCGGGCCCTTGAGTAATTTTTTTCCGCACTACTTTTTTACTAGCACGCATACGTTTTTGCGCATTGCTAATACAAAATTCGGCTAATAACTCAGCAATATCGGTATGTTCATTTAACCACAGGCTAAAAGAGTCTTTTACCACACCCGTAACAAAGGCGGCACATTGGCGTGACGATAAGCGCTCTTTAGTTTGCCCTGCAAATTGAGGGTCTTGCATTTTTATCGAAAGAATATAGCTACATTTATCCCAAATATCATCAGGCGTTAATTTGACACCACGAGGAATGAGATTGCGGAATTCACAAAATTCACGCATAGACTCAAGCAAGCCTTGGCGCAAACCATTAACATGCGTACCGCCAGCAATGGTGGGAATTAAGTTTACATAACTTTCACCAACGCCCTCTCCACCTTCTGGTAACCAAGTGACCGCCCAGTCGGCTGCTTCAGTTTGCGCAGCAAAAGTGCCAATAAAAGGCTGCTCTGGCAAACTAACATAACCTTTAACTGATTCTTTTAAATAATCCGTTAAACCATCTTCATAACACCATTGGTATTTTTTATTATCAATTTTGTCATGAAATTTAATGGTTAAGCCAGGGCATAATACCGCTTTAGCTTTTAATAAATGGGTCAGTTTTAATACTGAAAACTTAGCAGAGTCAAAATAGCTACTATCAGGCCAAAATTTTACCCGTGTACCCGTGTTACGTTTACCAACTGTGCCTGTTTCGTGTAATTCTTCAACTTTATCGCCATTTTCAAAGGCCATTTCATAGACTTTGCCATCTCGCCTTACAGAAACATCAACACGTGTTGACAAGGCGTTAACTACAGAAATACCCACCCCGTGCAAACCACCTGAAAATTGATAATTTTTATTTGAAAACTTGCCACCAGCATGGAGTTTACAAAAAATAAGCTCAACACCTGAAACCCCCTCCTCAGGGTGAATATCGGTTGGCATGCCACGGCCATCATCAATAATTTCTAAAGACTGGTCTTCATCTAATACCACGATAATATTTTGTGCATACCCAGCTAACGCTTCATCAACCGAGTTATCTATAACTTCTTGGCCTAAATGATTGGGACGTGTGGTATCTGTGTACATGCCTGGGCGGCGGCGAACGGGCTCTAAGCCGCTAAGTACTTCGATGGAATCTGAGTTATATTGGTCGGTCATGGGTTATCTTTTTTTTGTAAATATTATTGTTTTTTATGGCTATGCAGAAGCCATTCTTCAATTTAATTCCATTGCTTGTAGGTGCGGTTTTAACCGCGATTTTTATGCCTTAAGCTGAGTTTCTAACTGCAAAAAACCTGCAATTATCGGTAGTTTTTCAGCAAAGCCAATAAAGCTATGATCACCACCTTGCTCAACGATAAGGCGGCAGTGCTGGTATTTTTCAACCGCTTGTTGGTAATCTAACACTTCATCACCTGTTTGTACCATAACTAGGGGATTATTTTTTTGTTTACTATCAAGTTTTGGTGCGCTTGGCTCTATCGCTTTAAGCTCTGTTATATGTTCCTTGGTAACATGATAAACAATACCTGTGTAAGGATTTACCTGTTGACCCATATAGTCTTCAAGTAGCTCAAAAGGCTTAATAGCGGGATTTATTAATACCGCAAGCCGTTGATATTTTTCAGCTAAATAACTGGCAAAGTAGCCACCCAATGATGAGCCCATAAATGACCAAGTAGTATTATCTTCAGCTTGTTGAATAATATCTTCTAATTGCGCAATAACGGCTTGCGGAGAAGTCGCTAATTGCGGGCAATGAAAAACAACCCTTGGGTGGTTTTTTGCTAAAAAGGCTTTTGTTTGCTCCGCTTTTAATGACTGTGGTGAAGAATTAAAACCATGAATATAGAGAATGTTTTTAGACATATTAAAGTAAAGCACAAACGATAAGCAATCCATTAAGTTTATCATTATCGCGGATGGAATAAATATTAAAAATTATTAGATCAGGTCTTGTATTCAATATTTAAAGCAATTATGGTTATATAATGAGCAGACCTTTTAGAATTGAAGCCGCTAATCATTGGTACTACGTCAGAAATTACGGTAGGAAAGGAGTCGCTGTCTTTAAGGATTCAAAAGACATTGAAATTTTTCTCTTACTGCTGGTAGAAACTTGCCAACGTTATGGTATTAATTGTCATTGCTATACCCTGTTAACGGGTGAGTTTCATCTACTGCTGCACACTAGCCGAGCAAACTTAGCGCATTTTATGCGGCAATTAAGCGGGGTTTATACGCAAAAATATAATAGAAAGTACCAACTAAATGGCTCTTTATTTAAAAGTCGTTATCAATCAGCACTGCTTGACCCACAAGTTTACCCGCTGCATCTGTCGCTATATATCCATCAATTATTTTTACTCAACAGCACGGCTAACTCGCAACAGACACACTCGAGTTGCGACGACTACCTTAGCAACCGCCTCAATGCTAAGCGGGTTAATAGCACCGAGATTAATCAACAACTTCAGCAGTTATTTCCCTCGTTAAGCTATCAAAAATTTTTACAGACTGCGCTAACGAACACGGTAAAAGAGCAAGTAAACAAAAAACACTTACCTGCAATTATTGGTAGTTATAAATTTAAAGCAAAATACCAGCCGTTACTCGAAGCTAGCTCTAAAGAGTGCTGCGCGCTATCGCGCATGAAAGTTATTCAAAATAAAAATGAAATTATTGCCTGTACGGCTAGCACTTTTCATCTGCCCAAGTCACGCATATTACAAGCGCAATACGGGCATAAGAACAATAGTGACGCCAGAAATATGGCGATGTATTTATGCCAGCAACACACCAACATGACACTAAAAGAAATAGCTGCGACCTTTGGAATTAGCCACTATGCCTCTGTTTCCAATAGAATTTCATATTTTAAAAAAATACTGAAAGAGCAATTATCACTGCAACGCAACATTGATAAAGTTAATCAAAAATTACAAAACAGAATAATAACTGAGTAATAAAGCTAAGGGAAAATAATGAATATTCTAGCCAATTCAAAAACAGTCACGGAATTAAAAAGCAACTACCGTAAACTAGCCAACCAATATCACCCTGACAGAGGTGGTGACACCAACACCATGCAAAAAATAAACACGCTATATAAAAGTATGTTGTCTGCAATGAAAAATCAGCATTACGATGACTTTACCGATATTGCCGTCGGTATGACGGTATATGTGAATGGTACGCACTGTGAAGTTTTAGCGCTCTATAAAAATACCTTTAGAGTGGTCGCCACAGGCAGAACGAGACAAGCGCAGTTTTATAAAGATACCGGTATAGGTCGTTTTAATGCTCGATTAGTGGCGAGATACCAAAATCCTCATTAATTTTTTATAAGTAAAAGTTATAAACAAAATTTATAAAAAAACCTTATAAACAAACAGTTTCGCTGTCTATTGCGCCATGGCAATGCAGGTAAAAAAGTCGATAACTTGGCCCTAGGTTTAATGAACTAACCGTGGCTTTAGTTGGATCGAAGGCAATAGACGTTGCTGGACAGGTATAAACATCGACACTTGGCAGTGGCTGCGATGTCTGTTTGGGGATAAATATGGCGCGATGAACATGACCACAAGCAATCGCTTTAACGTTTATTTTAGCTTGTTGCATATCATCCATGCCTTGCCAAAATTCAGCTTGGTTGGTTAAGCCATGACGATCGATAAAATACCCAACATCAATAGGATGATGATGCATCATCAGTAATTGAAATTTATTTTTATCAATATCAGTCGTCAGTTTTGCTAGCGCTTCTTTGCTAACAAAGCCTGCTGGTGTAGCACTCTTACTATCAAGCAGCTGTATTTGCCAAGCTTTCGTGTTCACTGTCTTTGCTGGGCAAAATACTGGCTCGGTTAAGTACTTTGTTAATAAAGTAGGCTCATCGTGATTACCCGCAAGAAAAAGCACGGGTACGTCAATTTTTACTTGTTGTACTGCATTGGCAAAATTTTGATACGACTGCTCGGAATGATCTTGGCTTAGATCGCCAGTAAAAACAATAATATCAATCTCTTTTCGTGCCGCAATATCCGCTAATACTTGTTGTAAATGCTGATAAACATTACTGCCATGATGCAAACCTTTAGTATCGGCAAATAAATGGCTGTCACTAAATTGAGCAATCACTAACGGCTTATCGGTATTGTTTAATTGACTCATTTACTTGGCTTATTGACTCGTTGGCAACGCTACTTTAACTTGCCCCAGCTGCAAACATAAATGTAGCCACTCATTAAGAAACTGATTTATTTGCTGCTTTTCATCTTGCTGGTGCATTTGCACGTTAGGGTAATCATAGCGTGGTTTTACTTGGCAGATATCTTGGCTACTAATCACTTCTGCCATACGAGCATCATGATATAAACGAATAGTCATACGTGGATGAAGCACACTAGGTAATGTATTGTTCTCTAAAGCTTTCTGTTCAAAAGTAATAAGCGATGTATAACGAGTAATTTCATTTACCGTTATTTTATAGGCAAGGTAGTCGTTAATAAAAAAATGACGCTGCTCAGCAAGTTGAGTTTGATCGGCTTGCACTTTTAACAATAAAAAGTAGTTATTGGCACACAAAGACATCAAACTAACTAAGTTAGGCTGATACCTTTTTTTGCGATTTAGGTTACTACTCGGGAAAAAGCTCACAACTCACCTTATTCTATTCGTAACTCGCCACTATTTATTAGTTACTCGTTACTCAAGCGCTGATAATTCAATGCTAGCCATTGTAAGCCAATTATAGTGGCAGCGTTACTAATTTTCCCTTGCGCTAACAAAGCCAAAGCTGCTGGGCGCGAGATGAGATGTAACAAAATATCTTCATTTTCTTCATCTAAACCAAAAACACCACCTGTGACAACTTGGCTACTATCAAATTTTGACAAATATAAATGAATACACTCACTCATACCGCCGGGGCTAGAAAGATATTTCATAATAGGTGATAGTGATTCAGCGCTGATAATAACATTAGCCTCTTCTTTGGTTTCACGAATGGCCACATCAACAGGCGTTTCATTTTCACCAAACATACCAGCAACAAATTCTAACATCCAAGGCGTTTCGCTTGCCCTGATAGCGCCAGCCCTAAATTGCTCTAATAACAGTAATTGATCATGCTTAACATCGTAAAGCATGACCACTACCGCATCACCGCGTTCAAACACTTCACGAGTAAAGGTTTTACTTTGTCCGCCAGAAAATAATTTATGATTAAGCTGGTATTCATCAAGCTTAAAAAAGCCGTGGTATTTTGTTTTAAGCGCTAAAACATTGCTATCCTTTTTATCATATTTCAGCATAGCTGCTTGTTTATTTTTACTTTCTTGCATAAACAGTCTCTTTTTAATAATAATTTGTTACACTAGTAAACACTTATTTTAGTTGGTTAATTTAAAAATCAATGTAGGATACTGCTTAATTCAATGAGAATAAATTTTCAAGAACAAGGCGCTTGATTGACCAATAGCTGGCTATTGGGATTGAAAGCAACGACGTTATTGGATATTTAGGCCATTTGAAAATGATCACTTAGTTAGTACAATTGGTATAGTAGGTTTTGATACCTATTTCACCGTTTTTTAACAGTTTATTTTTACAAAAAAAAGAGTAATACAGCACAAACTTACTCAAGGAATGCCTCACTCATGAAAAAAACATTAAGTACTCTAATTATAGCTATTGCAAGTGCAGTCAGCATTAATGCACAAGCAGATGATTTACTCTCGGTTTATCAGCAAGCATTGTTAAACGATACCATAGTATTAAAAGCACAAGCACAGTTTAGTATTGTTAAAGAAGATATCGAACAAGCCCGTTCAGTATTGCTACCGCAAATAAATGCTTCTGCAAGCTATAGCGATGGTGAAAAAGAGTCATACTCTTCGTTAACAGAGTCGACAGCAACAACTGAATTTAACTCTTTAGGTTATGGTGCTAGCTTAAATATGCAACTTTACCACCACGATAGCTGGTTACGTTTAGATATTGCCGAAAAGTCAGCACATCAAAGTGACTTAACCTATCAAGTTGCTAAACAAGATCTTATTGTTCGTGTTACGCAAGCTTATTTCACCTTATTAGGTGCCAAAGACGATCTTGTTTTTGCCCAAGCTGAAAAAGCCGCCATTGCCCGACAACTTGAGCAAACAAAGCAGCGTTTTTCTGTGGGCTTAACGGCTATTACCGATGTCCATGAAGCACAAGCGCAATATGATAATGCGGTTACCGAGGAAATTCGCTCAGCAAATGCTATTTTTACTGCCGAAGAAGCATTACGCGTCATTACCAATATTTACCCTAGAAATATTTCGGTGTTAAATACCGACAGATTTAGTACCACAACGCCAACACCTAATAGTGCTGATGCTTGGCAAAAAACGGCTGAAGCTAAAAACTTAGATTTAATTGCCGCAAAAGTAGGTATTGATGTTGCTCAACAAACTATTAATTCCGCTAGAGCAGGACATTACCCAACCTTAGATTTTGGCGCTAGCTATAATAGCAGTGATGACGAAACAGATAGTAATAACCCTTTATTAACATCTAACGATCCTAGACTTAATGATTACTCTATTGGCGTAACACTCAATGTGCCCATTTACTCAGGTGGGGCAATACAAAGCAGCGTGCGCCAAGCACAAAATAACTTCGTCTTAGCCAGCCAAGACTTAATGCAAACTCACCGTGATGTAGTACGTACTACTCGTAATGCCTATAATACCGTAGTGGCCACTATTTCTGGCATCAAAGCTTTTGAACAATCAGTACTGAGTGCCGAAAAAGCTTTAGAAGCCACCGAAGCGGGCTTTGAAGTAGGTACGCGTACCATTGTTGATGTGCTAGACAGCACGCGTAATTTATATGATGCAAAGCGTAATCTATCATCAACTCGCTATGCCTATATTCAAAATGTATTATCGCTAAAACGCTCTGGCGGCACTATTACTGATGAAGATATTACAGCTATTAACTCTGGCTTAATACCCGCACAGTAAACATAAAAGTTCAATAGTCCCGAACAAACAAAAAGAGCTACACGCTAAGCGTATAGCTCTTTTTTAGTTTTAGAGCAACTCACCTCACCACGAGAATGACAGCAGGTGTTAGTGATTACCCTTTAGCCTAGCAACTACATCAAGCCTTGATAAAACTCGACTAGCTGCTTAGCTTCACGCTGCACCGAATAATGCGCTAACACACGCTCTCTGCCCGCCTTGCCCATTTCAGCCAACTTTTCGGGGTCGCTTAACAGTAAATCCATTTTTTCAACCACTGCTGGCAAATTATTAACGGGCACCACAAAGCCATTTTTTTCTTCTTGCACCACTTCTGGCCATGCCCCTGCTTCACTCGCAAGTACTGCGGCACCACTACTCATCGCCTCTAAAATAGTTAAGCCAAAACCCTCGTTATCACTTAACGCTACCACAAGCGATAAAGCACTAAAAATACTTGGGATATCAGCAAAGTTTTGCTCACCGGCAAAAATAATACGTTCACTTAAACCCGCTTGCGCTATGCTAGCTTGTAATTCACTGACAAAGTCTTCATTGCTTGAGCTAATAGCACCGACCACCACCGCGGTAAAATCTGGGTGCTTAGCTAATATTTCAAGACAAGATTGCACAAATAAATGTACGCCTTTTTGTTTTCTGACCCGCCCTAAAATCGCAATACCGTATTGACCCTTTTTTGCCGATTCAGGTAAAAGGGTTAATGCCTGCCATGCGGCTTGTTTATTTTCAGGTGGCGTATAAACATCGGTTTTAACACCGTGATAAATCACCGCATCAGGCTTTTTGTGTAAATAACTAGCCGAGGCATTACACATAGCTAGCACAGCGTCCATTTTATCGGTTAACCACTTGGTTGACCCTGAGCGTTCACGCTGCGCTGCCGAGCTAAAGATAATTTTTATTTTTGCGCCAAAAACATGCTTTAACAGCAAAGCTTGGATCATTTCATCAACACGGCGAGCATGAAAAATACGGAAACGGCCATCAGATAATGGCTTTCGACACATTTTAGCCACTTGCCAAAAGCTGATATTTAACGATGCATCCGTTAAATGATGTTTACCCATTACCCGTAAATTAATCAGTTTTTGCTGCGCTGACAATACTTGTAGCATGGTGGAGGTAACACCAGAAAAATTTGAATTAGAGTTTCCTATAATTAATTCAACTTCGTTGTTAGCCAGTTTTTTCGCGGTACTAGAACTCATTTATCAACAAACCAATAATGATTAAACATTTGTCATATTCTACGATAAAGCTTACTTAGTTGACATAACTTATCTGTTATTTAAAAACAACTTGGGTATAATTCACCACAGCCTGAATGAGTCAAAAAAAACAGTGAGCGCCTTAGTGAGCAGAAATAAAGTTTTACAGCCTGATTTTAAATTATCTTTTTTATTACCAAAATATTGGCTTACTTGGTTTGGTGTTTTCATTCTCTATAGTATTTCTTGGTTGCCTTATAAATGGCAATTGTCATTAGGCCGCCTTATCGGACGATTGCTGTTTAAAATAGGCTCGAAAAGAAAGCATATTGCAGACACTAATTTAAAACTTTGTTTTCCAGATATGAGCGAGCAAGAACGTCAACGTATCCTAAAAAAGAACTTTGAAAATACCGGCATTGCCTTATTAGAAACAGGCATGGGCTGGTGGTGGCCAAACTGGCGAGTAAAACGCAAAGTAACTGTAAAAGGTTTAGAGCATATCGAAAAAGCTCAGGCACAAGGCAAAGGTATTTTATTACTGGCCATGCATTATTTAAGTGTTGAAATGAATGCTAGAGGCATTGGCTACGGACATCCTATGGTGGTTTTTTACCGCCCTCATAATAATCAGTTAATGGAGTATTTTCAGTTCCGTGGCCGTGGCCGTTCAAATAAATACATGTTGGGTAAACGCGATGTTAGAGGCTTAATGCAGGCGCTTAAAGCTGGTGAAGCCTGTATATATTTACCCGATCAAGACTATGGTAGAAATCGTAGCTTATTCGTACCCTTTTTTGGTGTAAAAGAAACCGCAACCACAACAGGCACGCTAATTTTTGCTCGCCAAAAAAATGTTGAAACCATGATGCTTATCCCTACTCGCAATGATGACAACAGTGGTTACACCATGGAAATAATGCCGCCATTAGAGAACTTCCCCAGCAAAGACGATGAAGCCGATTTAATTCGGGTCAATCAAGAGCTAGAAAAAGCAATTTCTCGCAAACCCGAGCAATATATGTGGTTACATAGACGCTTTAAAACCAGACCCGATCCAGATGCACCATCATTGTATAAATAATAAAGTGTGATATAACTTATAGCAACAAACTAATTTTATTGAGATCACTTAATTATTATGAGTTTTTGGATTCGAAATGGCATATTAGCAATTTTATTAATTGGGTTAGCAATCGCTTTTTTTGCTAACCAAGATTATTTATTATCATTAGACGGAGGTGGCGAGCCCCAACCAATGACTACTGATACGGCTGATGCTGAGAATACCTCTAATGCTTCTACAGAAAAACCCGCCGACAAATACCAACAAGGTAGAAAATCAGATAATGCGGCCGCCGAAGGTTTGACAAATTTTTACGCGAAAATATATGGCAGCGGCATTGATGATAAAGGCCCTAAAATAAGAAATAACATCATTTTCTTACCCGATCCTCAGGGCGATTTAGTTAAAATATTACAAGCAAGAGAAATGGTGGTGCGCCCCTATCGAAAAACCTGGCATGGCACTACCGCCTCTCGCCCTTTTAGAAAAAAACAAACCCTTTACCAAAAATTAGCCGAATATGCGGCTGAAGATGGTCTTGAAATTATTTGGTGGTTAAATAAAGATTTTATTGTTAAAGACCCTTTTCGGATAGAAAAAGACATTCTCAAAACCGCTTACCAAGTAGGAGAAGCGGTTTCGGGGCACTTTCCTGAAGGCATTGTCAGCTATTTTTGCTATCGTCAACGCACCTTAGTATTTATTAATGAAGCGCCAGCTTATCTTGATGAAGAATGCCTGCCCTTAAAACCCAAAGGTACTTACTAGCCCTAGTAAGCACTAACAAACTGATTAACCAAGTTACTAGCAAAGTAAGGTTTTTTGCCATAAAGCAATGACTTTATCTTTAGCATCTACGGCTGTATTAACAACTAATAACGCTTCATTTTGCAAGGTTGCCTTATGTGAAAAATCTCTAAGCTGCTGATAACTATCTGCTAACATTTGCTGCTCGTCATTGGTTAAAAGGCCAACATGGGCAAGTTGTTTAAATATACCGATATTATCACTGCACTTGGCTAAGTTTTCCTCTTGATAACAATGAGCCAGCACAAGGTATTGCGCCAAAAACTCAATATCAACCAAGCCCCCTTGCCCTTGCTTAATATCCAGTAACTGCGCGGTTGATTTATCAAGGTGATTGCGCATTTTTTCTCGCATGGCGTTAACGTCTGTTTGTAACTGAGATAAGTCTCTTTGTTGTTGCAAAACCTGTAAACGAATATCATTAAACCGCTGTATTAAGCTATCGTTACCATAAGTAATACGGGCTCGCACTAGCGCTTGATGCTCCCATGTCCAAGCATCTTGCTGCTGATATTGACCAAAAGTATCAATATGAACCACCAACACGCCTGAATTTCCAGAGGGTCTAAGGCGCATATCTAATTCATATAAAATACCGCTATTCATGCGGGTATTAAAGATATGCATAATACGCTGTGCCAATTTCATATAAAATTGGCTGGCCGCCACCGATTTTTCCCCATTGGCTAAACCTGTTGTTAGCTCATGTTGGGCACTATGGTGAACAAAAACTAAATCTAAATCTGAGCCATAACTTAGCTCGCAGCCACCCGTTTTTCCATAAGCTATCACGCCAAAGCCTTTGTCATCACTGTCTAGGGTAGAGATAGGCACACCAAAGCGCTCACTCACTTGTTGCCAAGCTAAATTAATCACCTCAGTAATGATGGCCTCTGCTAATGCCGTTAAATGCTGGCTAACGCGGTTAACATCTAACACGTTGGCAATGTCAGCAGCAGCAATACGTAATTGTTGTGCTTGCTTAAATAAGCGTAACGCATCCATTTGCGCTTCTAAATCATCTTCAGGAATACGCAGCATACTTTCTCGCAGCTCTAAGGCATAAGCAGAAAGCGGCACAGGTTTGTGCAGTAGCGTAGGATCAATTAATTCATCTAATAATATGGGGTATTTAGCAATATAATCAGTAACCCAGCTACTGGCTTGGCATAAATGAATAAGCTGTTTTAACGCCCCTTCATTTTCAAATAATAATTCTAAATAAGCGGTGCGGGTAACAATTTTTTTAAAAACATGCAGTATACGCTCAAGTACAAATTCAGCTTGTTTAGCTTGTTGAATATGGCAAATAAGCTGCGGTACAAGCTTATCTAGCACTTGCCTGCCCCTATTGCCAATACTGCGTTTAGTCACATCCGTGCGAAAATCTGCCAATAAATGCCATACTTTTTCACTGTGCCAATCATTATCATGCTGTTTTTCTTGCTCAAGCCAAGCAATAGACTCTTCATCACTCCAACGGTTATGCCATAAAGTAGACCAATGCTGATCTTCAACTTGATGGTTTGGGCTTTCAATGCCAATCAATTGCTCAAATTGCTGATGCACACTGCTGGTATGATTATCTAACACGTGCAAAAAGTCAGACCAAGCAGTAAAACCAAGCACATACAATAAGCGCTGTTGATCTAACTGATTGTCAGGCAAGGTTTGGGTTTGTTGATCTGCTAAGGCTTGTATAATATTCTCCACTCGGCGCAAAAAACAATAGGCATCTTCTAACACTACTTTAGTGTCTTCTTTAATTTCTCCCGCGATAACAAGTTGGGGTAAAACCGTTAACAAACTGCGTTGCTGTAAGGCTTTAATTCGGCCACCGCGAATAAGCTGAAATACTTGCACAATAAATTCAATTTCACGAATGCCGCCCGCACCCAACTTGATATTGTTGACGAGTTGCTTGCGGCGAACTTCTTGTGAAATCATCATTTTCATGCGCCGTAAACTATCAATAGCACTGAAATCTATATAACGACGATACACAAAAGGCCGCAATAATGTTGATAACTTTTGATGATACTTGCCCTCACCTATTAAGCGCGCTTTTAACATGGCATAACGCTCCCAGTCACGCCCTTGCTCTTGATAATAATCTTCCATGGCATTGAACGTTAATACTAATGGCCCGCTTTCACCAAAAGGTCTTAAGCGCATATCAACCCGATAAACAAAACCATCGGCAGTGTGTTGATGCAACGAGCTAATTAATTTTTGCGCTAAGCGAGTAAAAAATTGCTGATTATCTAACGAACGTCGACAGCCTTGAGTTTCCCCCTTTTTTGGGTAAACAAAAATCAAATCAATATCAGAAGAAAAATTAAGCTCTTTACCGCCTAATTTCCCCATACCATAAACCAGTAAAGACTGAGTTTCTCCCAACGTACTTGTTGGTACACCCCATTTAGTTTGGCAAAAATTTGTTAGCCAAGACAAACTGCCTAATATCAAGGCATCCGCCAGTGCCGATAAGCGTGCTAGGGAATGTTTAAGCTCTATATTCAACACTAAATCGGCCACGGCAATATTCACCATTTGCTCTAATCTAAAACGCCTTAATAGTCGGTGTAGCTGCACTTCATCTTGACACTGGGCTAATTGCAAAGAGAGTAGCTCACTATACGGCGGTGTTGTTTGTTGATAAACATCATTATTGGCAAATAAAGCAATTACCAATTCAGGCGCTTGTAAAGCACTAGATAAAACAAAATCACTCAAGCTAATTGCTAATTTAAAATGTTCAAGTTGTGCCGAATTAAGCTGCTGATAACTATCAGGGTGTTGCAAAGAAAATTGTTGCCAACTTTTTAATTGCTGTTGCTTTAATAAGACATTATTATCTAGTGAAGAATCGAGTCGAGAGTCGAGTGAAGAATCGAATGAAGAGTCTGGCGGAGATAGAGGAGGAGAAGACACAAGTGATCCTTTTACTTATTCAAACATTAATTGAAAACTTAACTCAATAACTATAATTATAGTAACTATTCACCACCGAGTCGCGATGCTTTCACAGAGGGCTCTTCGAGCCTACACAGAGGATATATTCTGCTCAGTGTAATGCGGTGACCATAGCGCTCTAGATGGTAATGATTTTTAAGCTGAATAAATACTAATTATTAAACATAACCATTAGACATAATATGTCATTAATGCTATTAATAACACTTACAGCATGCTAAGTGATAATTTAGCACTTTCTGGAGATGATAGCAGCAATGCCTAAGCTAAAAACACCTTTTCACCGTCGATTTATTCACTGGCTAGCGCTTTTGCCTTTATTAATATTAGTCGGCTGTGGCGATCCCATAAAAGAGCAAGCACAACAACAACTACCTATAACCGAGCAAAGAGTGCTGCAACTGGGTGACGCCTTAACTAATGGCCAAGTGCGCAACGCGACGTTAATTCAACAATACGCGAACAAGGTAGCCGAACAGAAGCCTGATTTAACGCCGCTAATCAATGAGTTTCGTAAAGACGCCAGTGTTAAAGGTCCTATGTATTTATCCTTACTTGACCGAGTAAACACCACTAAAAATCAGCCACAAATGTTCGCATCGTCTCAAGCTTTATATGATGAACTGCTCAATATTTACCAAGCCGCTGATCCAGTCTTATATTCAGATGCCTTAAGTGATCCGCTCAATGTTTTAGCCGACATGTCTGATGGCCAATTGCCGCGCATTAATGCTTTGTCTAAAACCCAAAGCCAACAAGCGAATAATGCTCAAGACTTTGGTACCGGTGAACAGCTCATTGGTAATCCAAGTTATGGTCATTGGCAAACTGGCAGTAATGGCATGTCGTTTTGGGCATGGTATGGCATGTACTCCATGATGGGGGATTTATTTGGCCGACGTACTTCTTACAATGACTGGGGCAGAAATAGAAATTACAGCTATTACAATGACTACGGCAGAACTCGCTACAGCTCACCTAGCCAATTAAACACGCAAACAGCCCTTGATAGACGTACTAAAAAATCATTTGCCAGCCGTGGACAAAAATTTACTAGTCCATACAGTAAAAACCGTGCTGGTTCATCGAGTTTATCGGGTAAAAGTAAAACAGCTCAGTCTAGCGCCAATAGGTTTAGAAGTAATAATGTCAAAAAAAGCAGTTATGCCAGTAAATCAAAATTTGGCAAGTCTTCTAGTTTTAGAAATTCTAACACCAATACCTCACGCGGCTTCCGTCGTGGTAAGTAACTGTGATAAGCAACAAAAGATAGGAACAAGATAAGTATGAACACATTAATTGAGCTCGTGGGTGTTAATCAAGAGTTACTGGTTTTTTTAGCTATTGATATTACCATTGCTATTATTTTATTGGGTGCGATGCGTTTTTTATTAGGATTAACCAGCCAAGTTAATAGCACGGAAGAGTTAGCCCAAAAAGATAACTTTGCCTTTGGTGTTAGTGTTGCGGGTAGCACGTTAGCATTGGGCATAGTGTTAACGGGTGCTATTACTGGTGAAAATGCACCGAGTTATTTAATGGAAATCATTGGTATGCTTGCTTATGGCACTTATGGCTTAATTTTAATTAAAGTCGGTCGTATTATTCAAGACAAAGTGGCACTGCAACATTTAAACAAAACAGCATTGATTAAAGAGCAAAACCTCACTATAGGCATTGTTGATGCTGCAGGCGCTATTGCGACCGCCATCATTATTCGTGCAGTACTACTTTGGGTTGATGGCTTAGATGTTTCAACGTTTATCGCCATCACCAGTGGCTTTATTGTCGCGCAAGCAGTGTTAGTGCTGGTTACGCGTATTCGTGAAAGAAAATATGCTAAAGATAATCAAGAAGACTGTTTGCAAGAAGCGCTAAGTAATGGCCAGCTTGCCCTTGCTATTCGATACAGTGGCCAAGTGATCAGTACCGCCCTTGCCGTTACCGCAGCTAGCCACTTTTTAGTGTATAGCCCAGAAACCTTGGTAATGAATCTTATTGGTTGGTTAGTGTTTGGTATTATCATGACGCTACTAGTAGCCATACTCACCTCTATTGCTAAGCGTATTGTACTGTGGGGCATAAACCTCGTTGAAGAAGTAGATCAACAACATAACATTGGTGTTGCCAGTATAGAAATGGCTACTAGCATTGCCATTGCCATGATCTTAACGGCATTAATGGCCTAAACCGTTTCGGGATAAGTGCCGAGGTAAGTGCCGAGGTAATAGTTGCGAGTTACGAAGGAAGCTGACTCGTAACTCTCAACTCGACACTTATTCATTAAGTACTCAAACAACTCAAACACACGCTAGTAAACCTCCCTTATATGCCTTATATGCTTTCAAAAAACTCCCGCTTACTTGACGATACGCTGCTGATCCTAACCATGGCGGTATTGGCAGGCTGTGGTTTAATTTACGAATATTTACTCTCCCATTATGCTGGTCGCGTATTAGGTGTGATGGAAGGCACCATCTACACCATGATAGGCTTAATGATAGTCTCAATGGGGCTTGGCGCATTTGCCGCTCGTAAAGTGCGTTGTGCCTATAATGGCTTTGTTTATTTAGAGCTGATCATTGCCTTACTTGGCTCAAGTGCCATTTTAATTATTGGTGCGCTTATCGCCGTTACACAAATGCTGCCCACCATTATTGCTGACACTTTTGCCTTGCCCCCTGACATGCTCCCTCGTGGTGGTATATTTAAACAATTAAGTTTTATCGCCTTCAATAGTCCCTATTTCTTTGGTGTTATTTTAGGTTTTTTCATTGGTATGGAAATCCCACTCATTGCCCGTATTCGAGAGCACATTCACGGCCAACATTTAGCCAATAATTTAGGCACTATTTATGGTGCCGACTATATTGGCGCTGGTATTGGTGCTGCTATATGGGTGCTATTTTTATTGAGCATGGATATTTCAAAAGCAGCGGCAATAACAGCAAGTTTAAACCTAATTGCTGGTGGCTTTTTTATCATGCGTTATTGGCATAAACTTCAGTGGCGAAAAACGTTTATAGGCTTGCACCTAGTGCTAGCGCTAATTATTACTTTAATGTTTAGCTTCGGTAATCAGTGGTTAAATCAAATGAATAGCCTGCTCTATCTAGATAAAGTCGTTCATAGCGAAAAAACCCGTTACCAGCAACTTACCTTTACCGAAAGGCACATGGGCATAACTTCAGGCATAGTACAAAGCAACATCATTAATTTTTATCTTAATGGCCGCCTACAGTTCTCTTCGTTAGACGAGCATATCTATCATGATTACTTAGTTGCCCCCGTATTGGCAGGTTCAGCTCGCCACAACAATATTTTAATTATTGGTGGCGGTGACGGCTTGGCGCTAAGAGATGTGCTTAAATATTCTCCTCAACAGGTCACCTTAATTGATTTAGACAGTGAGTTAATTGATATTTTTCAATCACCCAGTGAGCATTTGCCTGCTCGTCTTGCTACGCAAATTGCCCATATAAACCAAAATAGCCTGCAAGATAAGCGCGTAAAAATATTGCGCTCTGACGCCTTTATTACCATCAATAACCTACTCAAGTCAGGACAGATTTTTGATGCCATTATTGTCGATTTACCCGATCCTAGTCACCCAGATCTTAACAAGCTCTACTCAGTTAACTTTTATGCCCGACTAAAACAGTTACTCTCGGGTGATGGCCTCATTGCTATTCAGTCAACCAGTCCTTACCATGCAAAAAACTCATTTATTTCCATTGGTAAAACGCTCAGCGCTGCTGACTTCTCTCATGTACAGCAATACCATGATAATGTTCCCAGCTTTGGCGAATGGGGTTGGACAATAGCGGCTAAAATGGGGCTAAGCCCGTTAAAGCGCTTAAAACAATTAGATGAATTACCCATTAAACACTCTTGGGTTAATCTTGACATATTAACCGCGGCTTTTATTTTTCCTAATAATTTTTATCAAGACAAAGATAAAATACCGATTAATATTTTAGGTAGTCATACCATTTACCAACTGCACCAAAAGGCATGGCAAGATCAGCAAGGCATGCAATAAGAATAGTAAGAAAAGTTTCGAGTGACGAAGCAATAAATAAAGTAACAACAAAAAGCTTGACATAATATGTCAAAGTGCTAAATTCAACCCAGACGACATATTATGTCATCTACAAAATACTTTTCGTTTAGAAATGAAGGATAGGAAATAAATGAATATTCATACTATAGCCGATCACTTAAATAGCTTGGCTGACAATTCAGACACAGGAATGAGCTTTGATTGCCAACCTATATCTGGTGAAGTTGACGTATTACAAATAACAATTTTAGGTCGCGAAGAGCTGCCAGTATTTGTATCAGTCACAGACGATCAAATACTTTGTATCAGTTACCTTTGGGGTAGCGATGAAGTAAAAACAGACTGCATAGGCGCCATGCATGAAAGCATGTTAGAAATGAACATTCCTATGCCTTTATCATCATTTTCAAAAATTGGTGATAAATACGTTATTTTTGGTGCGCTTTCTATCGGTTCGAATTTTGATGATATTGAACATGAGCTAGCCGTATTAAGTAACAACGCCCTTGAAGTAATTGATGATATGGGTGACTACCTCGTTTAATCCCATTGATTAATACGATTGTCACCCTATTAGGAGAGAAAAAATGAGTATATTTAAAAAAATTATGACCGCAATTCGTGGTGGTGCTTCTGAAGCAGGCGAAGCTATTATTGATGCTAACGCTACCCGTATTTTTGAACAAGAAATTCGTGATGCCGAGAATCATCTAACCAAAGCAAAACGTGATTTAACGGGCGTTATGGCTGAGCAAATGTCAGCCCAACGAGAAGTTGACCGCCTACAACGCGAGGTAGCTGAGCATGAAGGTTATGCTGGACAAGCGCTAGAAAAAGGTGATGAAACCTTAGCTTTAGCCGTTGCTGAAAAAATAGCTAATTTAGAAAACGAATTAGTTACTCAACAACAAGCCCTTACCAGTTTTTCTGGCAGCGCTGACCGATTAAAAGAATTAGTTAAGAAAAGTGAGCGCCAAGTTGCAGAGCATAAGCGTCAATTATCAATGGTGAAAACCACCGAGAGCGTGCAAAAAGCAACGTCTGCTATTACTGATAATTTTTCATCAAGCAACTCTAAGCTATTAAGTGCTAAAGACTCACTTGAGCGCATTAAAGCTAAACAACAAAAGTTTGATGATAAAATGAAAGCCGCAGAGATACTTGAATCTGAAGACTCTGACACCTCACTTGCCGCACAACTAAAATCAGCAGGCATTGGCAGTCAAGATAACAGCGCCAGTTCAGTGTTAGATCGCATCAAAGCTAAGCAAAAATAAGTAAAAGTAAACACAAGTAAGCAATGAACCGCGAGCAGTGAAAACTAGCTGCTCGCAACTTCTCGCAACTTAAAGGTATTTATGAGTTTTTTCAAAAAAATATTTAATAAATCAGCTGAACCACAACGTAAGCTAACTCATGCTAGTCAACTACTGGTCGGCGATATTATTGTATTAACCGACAGCTTCGCCTTACCTGCCTCTTTGCGTGAGCAACAACTGCAAATAATGGCAGTAAACACCTATGAGTTTGAGCAAAACAACCAAATTGAGTGGACATTGCAAGGCGCAAGCGATCGCCTGTTGTTTTTATCACTCGAAGTAGATGACAACACAGAGTTAAAATTTTCACTCAAATTAGAGCATGAAGATGTAGAAGCCCTGTTTGATTTAGATGAATTCTCACAAGTATTTGACCAACCTGGCCAAGCTTTTTTAACGCGCCAAAGTGATAATGAGCATACTAATAGCTGGAGCGATGAGCAATATCAACAAAGCACTTTCGCCAAAGTAGGTTATTTTCACCGTAAAGATCATCGCAGTGAAAATTTATCGGCTTATGAAGGAAAAGATAGCGGAGAGCAATTTGAACTTTATGGTCTTTATAACCAAGATCAAAGCAAAGGCATTGATATAGAAGTATGGCAAGACGGTGACACTGAAGTGTTTTTAACCTTATTTAGACCATTAACCGATATCATTGATATGTACCCTGCGAGTTAAAGCGGCAATAAAAGAGGTAACCATGACTAAAAAAATGCCCGATAAATGGCAGTCTTCCATTAAAGCAATGAAGGCAGTGCAAGTTGCCTTTGATATGGATGAAAAAATTCAGTTATCTATTCGAAAAGAAGCCCTTGAAGCAGGCTTAAGCCCTTCAGATCAAATT
>MAAC01018262.1_pt1 | contig 36174 bp, 8 predicted proteins | sample 1115981 | NCBI WGS metagenome assembly MAAC01 (sample SAMN04961126, study PRJNA320927) | seawater metagenome | isolation source: sample BD02T64 sea water enriched with oil for 64 days | place: USA:Gulf of Mexico | collected 2013-07-27 | reverse complement strand
TCCACTAATGCGGTGTACGTCATGCCTGGGTGTATGAAAAAGAAAATCGCCACGGGGGCGTTGAAAAAAGTGAAATTCTTTGCCATTTGTTCGTCTCGAGACTTTTTATCATGGCGCTCAATACCAAGAATCTCATATAGCCCCTGCCCCGTTGTAACTCGGCGTTTTTGGAATTCATCGGGGTATTTCCCTAAAATAGGCCTAAAATCCCCATCTGGTAACGCTCCGCTGGTAATAGCAGAGACGACTTTCAATGGCAAAGGCATGGTATTTATCTTGCTTGCGGCGTAATACTTATCCAAAAGGTCCTTGCCAATGGCTTTATTGAGGCCCCCTGTCGCTACAGCCATCTTATAGGGCTGAGTATTAGAGCTGGAAGGAGACTCGATAGCTGAAGATAAAATCTCATGTAAAGTACTTTCTTCAACAGGCTTCTCTGAAAATGATCTAATGCTTCGACGGTTTACCAGTACATCTGTAAATTCCATAGGAATACCTTATTGTAAGTTGATTGGCCCACTTTATAACTTTTTTGTGGCCAGCACCCCATAGGGGAGTGACCCTTTTAGCGCCTGCTTTGCTTGCGTCACCATGAATTTAATATATCCTCTAAAAACCGTAATATACGCCGTAAAATAACATAATAATAAACCAGGTACGATAAGAGATACCGGGGGTTTTCGGGTCTGTCGCTCCTTCTTATTGGGTGGTTTGTCCTGTTCAGTCAGCGTAAACTACAAGCATTAAAGAACGGGCGCCTAACAATAAAAACTAGCACTGCCCATTTAACTAGGTAAATTTAGTGACTATCCAAGCAACAGAAATACCTTCCAGCGCATTGCTTCACGGTCACGTCGAGCGTGGCGAGTATGCTGACGCTTTCTACACTGATATATCTGACAGTGTTAACCTTTCCGCATACATAAGGGCTTTCTACTCATCCCGAGTAATGCGGGCCGAACGATTTATCTTGAAGTTTATTGGCAAGCCATCCAGTGCCGATCAAGTTGAGATGCTCGCAACCGGTGAAATTTGCGAATTTGCTGCATGGAGTGTCGCCGAGCGTCTGGAGAATGAAATTTTACTCCCTGATTTCCATGACCGTACATGCTCCTGGCTAATGGTTAGCTACCCCTCAACGGGTAAAACTCGTCTTCATTTCGGTACCGGAGTCCATAGAATGCGGCAGCAGGGTGAAGGAGCTGCAGGCTTAAATATGTTTTTTAGAGCTACAAACGGATTGCACTTGTTGTATTCAAAGGTATTACTTCGTTCAGCAAGAAACCAGCTCGAAAAGTTGGACTAAAGGCAAGGGGAATCATAATTGAGCCCCTCAACAACGATAGTAGCCTCACCATTCCTATACAGCGACTCCAAGAAACACCCATACTGATGCTGAGGGGCTTCTCGCTGAAACATCGCATGATGCCCAGTCATAATGCCGTCTTCTGGATAATGGACAACACCCACCGTACGATCGCCTCGGTTATTGGTAACATCAGTCATATGCTGCTCATACCCTGCCGTACGCAGATGCGGTAGAATTTGATCTTCAAACGGTATTTCGGTTAAATCCGGTCCCACCAAATCAACACCAGCAGCAATCAAGATCTGCGTTTTATTCCATGGCCGTAACCACTCGTCAAAGTAACCCTCTACAATCAAGATGTCAGGTGCTGGAATTTCTACATTAGGGTCACGTAACCAACGACTGACATGAATTGAGTAGTCCGCGGGTGCCACCGCCATCTGGCTCAATAACCAAAGAGGATGAAATTGATCGTGAAGCATATGGTTAAGAAAAACGCTAAAGAATAAGGGCTCAAAAAAATTGCCCGAAATAATAAATGGATCGCCACCAATCGCTATATTCATTACCGACCCAAGATTAAATGCTCCAGATCCTCCAGCAATAATTCCTTGGTACCCTTCTGGATCAGTTGCTCCTTGAGCCATTGCTATCATTGAGCCTTGAGACTGCCCCATCACGACCTGATTAGACACATCAAAAAATACCGTACCAGTATCACTTTCGGTTCCAGGGCAAAGCGACGCATCAATTTCCAATTCATTGATCAATCGCCGAAAAACGATCTGCTCAGCCACCATCTGGATAAAGCTATCCCGCATAGCCGTCATGTTAATAAAGGTGAATGGATTTCGCATCGAGTCGTTACTCATGGATGCCATCGACCACCCTCTCAGCGTCGCGATATGAGCAGGACTACGATGTGGTGTAATACCATCTTCTAGGGTCACACCTCTGGTAACCATCTGCTTAGAATCGCCATAAGCCCCATGATCAAAAAATACCATTGGAAAGCCCGCCGAGGGCATTGCTGTTTTAGGAAGAGCTAACCGAAATGATGCGGTTCTATAGTACTGTAGTGAAGGCTCTCCCTCGCCATTAACACTAAGCAATCCACTGTCAGTACCCATCACTAAATAAGGTACAGAACCTTTTTGATAAACCGGAACCCTCCAAGAAGATTGTAAAACGCAATATCCATCCGCCTCTTCTTCAAAAACAACCGACGTTTCAGGCTGTGAAGGCGGCAATGAAGCCGCATATTTCGCTACTTGTCTCAATTTCAGACTCGGCTCACCTGTTGTCCACACAATAGCGCCTATAACCGTATTAACCTCTAGATTATCGATTATTAATTGTTCGCGTAAGGGGGCGTAGGTCGTCATCGCCTTTTTGCTCGATAACGCACTGATACTGGAATCAATTGACCTCGGATCTTCACCTAACAGCAACTGGGTTAGAATAGGGTTTATAGAAAGTGTATCGGCTATAGATGGCATGACGCTGTTAAAAACAACCAACGCATAAGTCGTGTTTTCTTTTAATAACTCCCCCGCTGGCACTGCTTGAAGTAGATGTCCACCGGGCCGATAAGAACTGACTGCCTCGGTAAATTTAACCCGAAGAGGAAAGCGTCGCCCTCGCTCAGGTGACGCCGGATCAACATCCACAAGCTGAATGGAAGAAGCGCTATTGGCATATGCTAACGGTTCATCGTAAAGTTCAACTAATCTATTGCTAACCCCTGTATCAAATTGAATATAGAGCGGGATGTTGGGCGCATACCCCTCGATATCTCTATCAATAACTTTTTTGTATAACGGCGGCAGCAAACTCTGCTTGTCAGGAAAAGCAGACACATCAATTTTGTTATTTTCATCGCGTTTAAAGTCGGTGGGGAAACCCTGAGCAAAAAAATCTTCTTTATTGTCTAACTCTAGAATCATTTCCTGTGTTCCCTTTTCGGCTCCACACGCAGCCAATAGCGAAATGAGAACAGAGAGGAATACTATTTTTTTACTATTGCTTTTTGAGATGCTCATCAGTGTGTCCAATGGGGTCTAGTTACACTTTTCATTCGAACATATCATAAGTACTAAAGAGTAAATTGTATCTATCGCTCATTAATCGTAACAAAAAATAATATTTGGGGTTCTGGGGATTGTGTCGCATCCAGCGAAGCCATCGGTAGAAATGGTAAATCTCGCCCGATAAATATTAAAAATATTGGCACCAACGCAGCCGGTATCAAAGCGAACAATAGTGATAATTTTAGCTGCGCAAGTCAAAATTCGTTCAATTATTTTCACGTCGGGTAGATTATTTACGACACAACCTGATAGGTAGATACTTTGCCAATCAGGTCATCACTTATTTCTAATAGGCATCATGTGCACAAGTTTACGCGTACCCGTGGCTGTTACTATTTAGCTTGTTACAAACAGCAACAGAGTGAACTTTTTGAGGATATGTAGAGTTTAGGAATATGCGGAGTTGTAGAGGTTTAAGCCTCTATAGAAAGCATTCCCTATGAAATCACTCCGTATATTCATGATATTGAGCTATCCGAAGCCTGAAAAATCGGCCGATTGGGATGCTGGGGGAAAAGGCTCGTTCTTCCACTTAGCAGCCAATATAAGTATCATACCTACTGCTGACCTATCCCGGTAGCGGACACTACATAACTCAAATTAGCGCCTTTCAAAGCGATGAAACCCACTATCCACCAACCAAACTTGTTAATCTAAAAAACTCTACCTGGCTCTTGTTTCGAATGGTGAGTGCTTCATCAATACCATCAATTTGCTGGTCGTCAACGATGATAAAAAAGCCATTGTTTTTGAAGGAAGTAATGGCTATCCTGCATTGTTTTTCTATATCCACTTCTGATACTTCGGATTGGCTTTTATTGTTCAGCAGCCGCTCAGTCTCTGTGGGAGCAATCAAATAACCGGGCTGTTCCTCCTCCTGTTGTAATTTCAATATTTCCAATCGAACTCTGCGTTCTATGAGTTCTCTAACGGTAATCTGCTCATGCTCGAAAAGAAGCTTCATAATAGGAACCTCTTTAATCATCGCATTTGGGTTGCAATCAAAGATTTCTATGTTAAAGGCGGCGCTCATGTTGAAGTCTCCCTATATTTTATTTGGGATAGTATGGTTTGATCTTTTATTTTTGTATCGTTGGCTAACAACATTGCTTTGGATAGTATTTGAGACAGCGCTCTGTCCCCCTCAAAGGGCAGCAGGACAGTGTTCTTTTGTTTTACCTCGACTATGCATAGATAGCTATCATCAGGCTCCATAAGGATGTTAGTTGACCCTAGATGGATTTTGTACGTCCTGACGCTACCTTTAACCACTAAAAATCGACCTTCAAGGCTAAGCTGTGAGGCGATTTTTAATTTTGGGATAAGGGCAACAAGCACTTCTTTTCGTGTTTCAGCAGTGGCGTTCAATACACCAAAGCTAAAATCTTGCCAGTAAGTGCTTTCTCTTTCGCGCCAATCAGGATCATTTCCAATACTGGCGACACCAACAAATAGATCAACATCCCGCATGACCTCAGAAAATACCAGTGGCTCTATCTTGTCTAAGTTGAGCCGACTCTCTTTCGAAAATACTACTTCAGAAGTAGCAACACACTCATAGATTCCTGAGTCACTGTAATCATATGATTCCACGCCCTGTGCTTCAAATTCAATATTGATACTGTGGTCGGGGATTTTCTTGTAGGCCGAATTCTCTGAGCCGCCGTCCCATCCTCCCCCGCGAGTTTGTTGCCAGCCTCGCTGGGTAGCTAATGCATTGAATTGATGGTGCTTCAATATATGATTGGCAAAACGCATACTGTAGTTTTTAGTTTCTTTTTCAGCGTCCGTTAATAAATATATTTCTCTGTGAGCCTGTTTAAAGGGTTGTGTGACCTCATTGCCAATTAGCCAGCGCCTCCACTGCAATACATCACTAGCAGATGACATGGTTGGATGCCACAGCACAATAGCTGCGTTATCAGGTATCTCTATGATCTCATTTTCAGATGTTAGATGGCCGTTATCGGAATGAATAACATTATGGGTTGTGGTGCCGGAGCTGACCCTCCAGATTAGACGGCGTGCCAAAAAACCAATCAATTTGTGATTAATGTATTGTTCTTTCCATGTCGCTACATCCAACGGTTTGCGCCGAAGAAACATCTGCTCAATACGCTGACTGTGAGCACTACTACCAGATTGAATATCTTTGCTAATCGCTTTTATTGATTTTATCTCGGCTGCATATTCGCATTTGACAGCTGCAGGTATGCTTTTTTGCGTTTTGTTTGGAGTAGCCCACGTTAGTTCACATTTTCCAACACCTGTTAATCGAAGCAGTGCGGTAAAGCCCCCGAGTTCTTCGGTATACATGCCTATATCAGTCAATCCATAATCAGGGGTAGACAGTTCTGCAAGTTGATCAGGTGTCATTCCACGTGATTCTGCAAGCTTATCAAATACACGATTAATATTGACTAGCGCGGGGTTGTACTTTGTTGCAGCTCGCAAAACGATTATTTCTTTCAATCCTTTAGTTTCAGACATCACAGACAAGCTATATATTGCTGCATTTCCTAGCTTGGCGTTACGCATGCCGATGCCATAAACTTTCTTATACATTGCCGCAGCAAGCTTTCGAAGCTCTCGACTAACATCGGTATCATTGTACCGACTGGACACCCAAATAAGCCCTTTCAGAAGTCGGGTATTGTTTTCAGAAATAACGTGGTTATAGTTGAAGTAGTCAGGGTGGTAATAGTCTTCTAATTCTATCTTGCTTGTTCTGTCTTCTTTTACCAACGGTAGCAATTGAAGAATACTATCCCTATATGATGCTTCACCGATAGAATCCACCAAGGAATTAGCTTCTTTTTCCCATTTTTTTGATGGTTTGGTGCTGTTGTTATCTAGACAGTGTCGAACAAGTGTGGTCCATGGTTTGATTTTATCATCATCCAGATCACAGAGTATCCTGCACGCTTCATCTGCCCACGGTTCTCCAGGTTCGATTGATTTTTTGAGAATGGCTATAGTATTTTCAGCTTCGCTGCCATTACCTGATAATTCTATATTCGTTTTAGCGCCCGCTTTGACCATTACTCCGCACATACGTTTGAAGCCAGGTTTTGTTTTGGCCAAATCTAAAGGCGTTTCATTCTTTTTATTCAGCAAATTCAGGTCTGCATTGAGATCTATTAATAGATTAATTGAATCCTTTTGATTGGTTTCAATTGCCAAGAATAGCGCACTAAGTCCGTCACTGTTAAGTGCGTCAATATTTGCTCCCTTTTGAATAAGATATCGAATGAGAGTAAGGTTATTTGAATATACCGCTTGCCCCAATGGCGTCGAGCAGTAGGAATCTTCTTCATTAAAATCCAAATCATCTGAAATCAGTTGATCTAGTAGCTTTTCTGAAATTTCCAAATGGCTAGATGAAAGGTCATGAAGCATAGAACCATTATATTCAGTGAGGTCAACTCCTTTTTTCAATAGCTCGCTCACAAACTTGTACTGTTGTTTACTAAGCGCATGCTGAAGAGGTGAATAATAATCCCTCGGTAATTTTTTTAGGCTACAACCTGCTTTTAACAACATTTTGGCTAACTTTGGAGTTGAACTATATCCGCATGATTCTAGGGCCGCTCCGAGAATGGATTGTTCTGCCTTTTCTTCTGTTTTGATTGGGTCGAAACCAAGCTTTATCATTTCCTGTAAAAAATCGGCGTGATTGTAGGTATAAACGTGTTGTAAATCGCGTTTGATGAATTGAGAACATGAATCTTTATCGTCTGTTGGAAATTTTACGCCTTTTTCAACAAAAGAGCGGAGCAGACTTTTGCTTGGACTGTCTGAATAGGAGTTTGTTGTTACCAATGAGCGAATGATGTTTTGAGGTTGATTGAGAGGGTTTGCACCTCTGTCTAATAATAGCTGGGCTAGGGAAGGCTTTGATTCAGTAACGGCCAGTTGTAGCAGCGTAAAAGGCCAGTTGGTATCTTCGTCAAATACCTTGTGAATGACATCCGGATTGGTATCTATATAGGATGTGAATGAGGTGTGATCATCAGAACGGATCAGTCGTCGGAGTTCTTGGCTATCTAACATTGCTTTCCCTATTTTAACGATTTTTTATTATTGGAACGGGTATTCGACCTAGGCGGCGAGCTCATTCTATCTCATCGACTAACTCTAATCTGTAAGAGATATCCCATTCGAGCTGCGGTAGGTAACCGGCTGTGATTTAAGAAGCCCGATAGCACACTCCCTTGAACGTCCGTTGTGAGCGATATACTACCTTTAACCTGAGTGTTGCCGATAGGCGGCTTAAGGGCGTAAGCAGCCACCTCATATTATGGTGATAACACTTAACTTAATAACATCTAGGCAGATTTCGGTTCTGTATATTTATTTCAAACAATATACTCTTACCCACAACCCAAATGCACGCCCCCTTTTATATTGCCCTTTTTATTACGGCATTCGTCCATTCTATAAGAGCGTTAATCATACTTGAGATGCAAAGTACGCCTGAATATCTGCTTCTGTCATTTCTTTTGTTGTATTCGAAAAACAGTAGTAGCCAGGCCGTTTATCGCTGAAATACTGTATATTCATTTCTAAACCTTCTAACGTAGGAAACAATCCCACAGGCATATTATAATCACCCGTTTTATTTAACCGATAAAACAAGTGAGTCCCGCAGTCAGAACAAAACCCTCTTGAGGCCCATGGCGATGATTGATAGACACTGATATTTTCTTCGCCCTCAATATCAACATCTGCCCCACACTGCACTGCGAAAAATGGGCCGCCTCCCCAACCTCTACATGTTTCACAATGACACACTGTAAATTTCGGGTTAATCGTCTTGGCCTTAACTTTAACACTGCCGCACAAACAGCTTGTTGATTCTAAACCTGTATCAAGCATTCTAAACATTCCTCTTTGCGTAATGGATGAGCCCTTTATATCTCGAACTCTTCCATATCATCGTCATCATCCACATCATCTGTTTCGTTCTGCCCTCCCCTTGCCCATAACGTGGTATCAATATAATTCGCCATACCCTCAATGGTTGCATTCTGGAACAGAACCTTTAGCGGAAACTTCACTTCATAAAGCGCTTCAACACGGGATACTATTTGGGTTGCCAATAACGAGTGTCCGCCAATATCAAAGAAATTGGACATCACACTAATTTGTTCAATCTTAATAACAGATTGCCAAATCTCTGCAATCGCTCGTTCGATTTCGGTTCTCGGTTCTGTATATTCATCGTCAACGAATGCAGAGGCAGCATCAGGTAATGCTCGTTTATCCAGCTTACCGTTAGGTGTTAATGGTATCGCATCAATAATAATAAATGCGGATGGCACCATATATTCAGGTAGCCTGGCTCTCAACGCGAGGCGCAAAGAATCCAAATTAACTGCATCATCACTGCTTTCGCTTACCTGTGATTCAGGAACTACGTAAGCGACTAATGAAATATCTCCTCGTTGATCAAGGCAGTCCACAACAACCGACGCCTTAATACCACTGACAGTGTTAATAGCGTGCTGTACTTCTATTGGTTCAACACGATAGCCACGAATTTTCGTTTGCTGATCGAGCCTTCCCAAAAATTCCACACTACCATCACTCAGGTATCGGCCTTTATCACCGGTACGATAAACGCGGTCTGTAGCGTCTTCAGTAAAACTGTTGATAGAGAATGCTGATGGAACATCAGGTTCGTTCAGAGCGTCCGTTCCTGACTTTTCTTCTGACAAATAGCCTTGTGACAAATAGGGTGAGCGAATAACAATTTCACCAACTTCACTGGGTACAGCTAAACGGCCTTGCTCTGTCACAACAAGTATCTGAACACCATCAACACCATTGCCGATTGGCAACCACTGGGTATCTGTTACTGTTTCATTCGGTTCGGATAGATGTTGGAAAACACCCTTTTTACTCACTTGGCAGTGAGCCATCGCCTGCGGTGTTTCCGTTGCACCGTAGAAGTTAATGCAGGCTACATTGTTGGCATAAGCCGACATTGCTTTAACAACTTTTACTGTTAATCGATCACCACCATATACAGCATAACGTAACGCCGACAGTTGGTGAGTTTCAGGGACACCCTCCTCACCTTCCCACGCAACCGCCCCTGTCATTAATTGGCTCATGGCAGGTGTTAAATGGGTTGCCGTTATATCCTGCGCTTTCATCCATTGCACAAGTTCCCCTGGATTATTCAAAACATCCGCTGCAGGAATATGCAATGATGCACCTAATGATAGTGGTACAAAGATATCTCTTAGAAGCGGATCATGGGCAAGCCCAGACAACATGCTAAAGTTATCAGAAGCAGACAAATCATAGGTATTTTTATACCAATCCACAAAGTGGGCAATTGGATTTAATGTCCCCGATATTGCTTTGGGCTCTCCTGTTGTACCTGATGTGAAGGCTATGTAAGCGAGACGTTGATTATCACTACTTGATACAAATACCTCTGTAGTAGAGTCGCCTCCCCATTTATTGTCAGTAAGCTCACCGTCAGTATTTATCTGAAGAACAACATCACCCACCTGTTGGGTTATCGCTTGTTGCAGCGCTTCGGGCATTGCATCATGTAGGCTTATAACGGCGGAAGGTTTAGCAATAGAAATGTACTGGTTAAGTCGCTCTTCTGGATAAGATGGATCCAATACAAAAAACGCTGCTCCACTTTTTATGGTAGCCAACAAGGCAACAACTAATGCGGCGCTACGTTGTGCATAAATTGCAACTGTCTTTCCTGACATCGCTCCTGACACGTCCCCTGACACAGCTCCTATCGCAACACTTAATGCTGATGCAACGGAAGTAACCCGTTGATTAAGCACGCCATAAGACATGGATTGATGCTTATCTACGAGTGCTATAGTGTCAGCTTGGCTTGCCCCTAGTGCATCCAATGTCGCGATAGGGTTATCAAAGCTTGCTTCAATCAATTCAGTCGTTGGATCTGGCACAACGCTCGATGCTTTTTCTAACTCAACGTCATAGATACGAGATGTTGGATTGCTAACAACCTCATCCAAGTATTGGTTCAAATGACCCAATAGCCTCTCAACAGTTGATCGCTTGAACAGGTCAGCGTTATACACCATATAAAACTGCAAACCTTTGCCGATTTGCTTCGCGTATAAATTCAAATCATACTTCGAGTGGGCATCATCCTCTGCTGCCACTAATGATTCAATGCTCAACCCCGATACCTGCTGGGAGGTTTCCGGTAGATTTAATAAATTGAAGAACACTTGAAAAAATGGCGTACGGCTTAAATCCCGTTTCGGCTTTAACTCCGTTACAATTTTTTCAAACGGTAATGCTTGATGAGAAAACGCACCCAACGACTGGTCTTTTACTCTGCTTAACAGTTCTTCAAAAGTTGGCTCGCCCGAAAGATCGGATCCAATCACCACGGTATTAATAAACATACCGATAAGTGGCTCGGTTTCAGCACGACTTCGCCCGGCAATGGGGATCCCGACGTTAATACGTTCTTGATTACTGTAGCGATGCAAGATCACATTAAAAGCGGTTAGCAATGCCATAAACAAGGTTGCACCCTGCCCTTGAGCATAACGCTGTAAACGCTCAATAGTATCTTCCGATACCGCTAATTTTACCGCGCCACCATTTGAGGACTGCACCATTGGACGAGGAAAATCTGTTGGCAAATCCAGTACAGCATATTCATTATCAAGCTGTTCACGCCAATAATTGATTTGTTTTTCTAACTCATCTCCCTGCATCCATTCTCGTTGCCATGCGGCATAATCCACATACTGTACAGGCAAGTTCGGTAGTGCAGGTCGACTCTGATCTTTGAGTGCTGCGTACAACATACCAAGCTCTTGCACCATAACATCCATCGACCAGCCATCGGATATCATATGGTGCATCGTTGACAAGAATACCCATTCCTGATTATCACCTTCACCTTCGCCAATTTGTAGTAACGTTGTTCTGTATAACGGGCCTTCACTTAACGAAAAGCCTTTAGAAAATTCCAACTGGGATTGCTTGGCAATTTCTATTTCTTGTTGTTCTACAGTAAGTCCACTTAAATCAATAACGTCAATATGCCAAGGTTTAGGCTCATGAATAATAACGCGCGGGGTGTCACCGTCTAATACAAAATTACTGCGCAACGTTTCATGACGCTCGACAATGGTAGATATCGCCGCATTAAGTACCTTTCGATCTAACTCACCTTTTAAGCGCAATGCGATTGGCATGTTATAAGCGGATGTTCCTGGCTCCAATTGATCAAGTAACCACAATTGCTGTTGAACAAAGGATAACGGTAACGATTTACTTCGGTCTACGACAACCAAATCAGGAATATTTAATTGCACACCGCTGGCAATAGCGATTTCTATATGCGTCGATATTTCACGAACCGTTGGCCCTTCAAACAACTGCCTCAACGGCAGGTCAACAGAAAAGTGCGCTTTAACACGCCCTACCGCCTGAGTGGCTAACAATGAATGTCCGCCAATATCAAAAAAGTTCGCGGTAGCACTGACTTTGTCGACACCCAAAACGTTTGAAAAAATTGCTGCTAGGGCTTGCTCGGTTACTCCTTCAGGTTCCACAAATTCTTCCGCTGAACCTTCAAAATCAGCCTCAGGCAATGCTTTTCTATCAATTTTTTCATTAGGGGTTAATGGGAACACGTCCATCATAACAAACGCTGAAGGCACCATGTAACCCGGTAACATAAAACCAAGATTCTGTTTTAACGATTCTTTCAATTGCTCCTGATTAACACTGGATGAGCAAACAATCCATGCAATCAGTTGCTGTCCCATTTGAGGATGATCAACCACAGCAACCAAGGATTCGGTAACATTTTTGTTTTCATTTATGACAGCTTGAATTTCGTCGATTTCGATTCGGAATCCACGCAATTTCACTTGATGATCACGGCGACCCAAATATTCAATGACACCATCTTGTCGATAACGTACCAAGTCCCCTGTTTTATACATTATCTCCGGGTTTTTCAGGCTAGGCGTTTTTAGATTGGGATTGTCTACAAAAACCTCAGTGGTTAGTTCCGTATCAAATACATAACCTGGCCCTACACTATCACCACCGATACAAAGCTCACCAATAGCGCCTACCGGTACAATGTGGTTATAGGTATCAACGACATAGAGTTTAACGTTATCGTTAGGACGACCAATAGGTACAGATCCAGAATGACTGTCAGCTTTAATATCCAGTCTATGCCACGTTGCAATATCCGTGCATTCAGTCGGCCCGTAGCTATTAATAAGCGCACAAGAGCTAACCTCACACCAATTATGTAAGCGCTGTACGTTAATCGCCTCACCACCCAAAAAGACATTCCGTAAACTGCTAATGCTTTGCCAGTTCTGAGGTTCGTCCTGTAATGAATAGAATGCGCTAGGGGCACAATTCAACCAACTAATCTGATACTTGTCGATAGTAGTAACAAGGGCTTCTGGGTCATACTCTTGAAACTCTGGCAATACCAACGTTGCACCTGTAACCAAAGGCGCAAACAAATTCTTCTGTGTTAAATCAAACCCAATCGCACTCATCAAGAGGACATTGTCGCTCTCAGTCATCGTAAATTCACGACAATACCAAGACAACAAATTCACTTCAGCTCGATGAAATGCGCCAGTACCTTTTGGCCGACCTGTTGAGCCTGAGGTGTAGATCATATAAAGCAACTGATCTGCACTACCTAACACATCCAACGTGGCATTATCGCAATTGTTGATAACAGCCCTATCTTGATCCAGTGAAATGTACTGCCACACGCCTTCGGGAAGCCCGGATGCAATATCGCTGCGGGTAAGTACCTGCTGAATACCTGAATTTTCAATAATATAAGTAATACGACCATGAGGGTAACTAGCGTCTAAGGGGATATAGGTTCCACCCGCCTTTAATATACCTAGCACCGTTGGCATCAGATCCATACAGCGATCAAGACAAAGTCCAACCTTATCCCCTACCGACACACCTTGATCTATCAAGTAACGTGCTATTTGGTTTGATGTATCGTCTAGCTGCTGATAGGTTTGTTTTTCAGCCCCCATCTGTACCGCAATATTCGTTGGTGTGGCTTTTGCTTGCTGTACGAACCATTCGTGGATGGTTTTATCTTTGGGGTAGTCAACGGCAGTCTGATTCCATTCCACCAACTGGCGATGGCTTTCTTCTTTGGTTAACCATTGAACCTGTTGCAACGGTAACTCGGGAGCTTTCACTATTTCTTGTAGTAATGAGGCGAAATGCTCAACCATTCGCGCTGCAGATTCTGGTAAAAATAAGTCTGTATTAAACCCTAAGCTTCCTTGCAACTGCCCATCAATTTCCATCAGATCTAACATCAAGTCAAATTTAACGTTCTCATGCTTTTCACCTACGGCACTAATTTTCAACCCTGGCAATTGAACAGCACTCTCTTCACTACTTTGGCCAGTGTTATTAACCAAGTTAAACATCACCTGAAAGATAGGCGAATGGCTCATCTCTCTAGGTACATTCAACTCTTCGACAAGACGTTCAAAGGGCACATCCTGATAGGCATAAGCATCCAAGGAATGTTCTCGTACGCGCTCTAACTGCTGAACAAAAGACTCGCCAGGTTCAAAGTGCGCCCGCAACGCTAACGTATTAACAAAAAATCCAATAATACCTTCTAATTCTGTACGGTTTCGATTTGCTATCGGCGTACCAACCGCAAAATCATCTTGCCCGCAGTATTTGTGCAACAATACATTAAATGCCGCTAACATGATTTGGTATTGCGTCGCGCCCCTAGAACGAGCTAACTGATTAATTTTAGCTGTAAGGTTTTCATCAAAAACAATTTTTTCAAAAGCGCCGTTAAACGTTTGTTTAGCACCGCGTTTTTTGTCAAATGGCAATTCTAATACAGGCACATCAGACAACTGTCCTTTCCAGAAATCAATCTGCTCTTGTAACACCTCACCTTGTAACCAATCGCGCTGCCATACAGAGAAGTCGGCATATTGAATTTTCAAATCAGGTAATGGGGATGGTCGTCCGCTACTAAAGGCATCATAAATACGCACTAGATCACTCATTAATATGCCATTAGACCAACCATCAGAAATGATATGGTGCATATTAACGATGAGCACATGTGATTGTTCTGAAAGTTTCAATAACCGCGTCCGAATTAATGGCCCAGTCTGTAGATTAAAGCTAAAACTCACTTCTTTTTGAGCCTGACGCAACGCCTCTAAATCTTTATCTTCCTCTGGGATTTGAGAAATATCCAAACACTCAATAGACCATTCACCTTTCGGCTCAATAATCTGATGAGGTTGCTCATCAATGCTGGTGAATCTGGTGCGCAAACTGTCGTGCCGGTTAATAATCTCAGAGAACACGCGACTTAATAGGTCAACATTCAGTGTCCCTTCAAGACGAATTGCTCCAGGCATATTGTAGACAGGTGTACCAGGGTCAAGCTGATCCAAGAACCATAAGCGCTGTTGCGCAAATGAAATTGGAAGTGGTTTGCTTTTATCAACCGTTTTCATTTCTGGCGCTTTGGAGATACCGCCCTTTTGAGCGTGACGTACTAACATCGCCAAATCTGAAACCGTTGCTGACAAAAACAAATCCCGCACCTGTACTTCGACTTCAAACGTCTTTTTCACCCGAGAAATAATACGTGTTGCAAGCAGTGAATTACCGCCAAGATCAAACAGGTTATCTAACACACCCACTTTCGGAATTTCTAATACATCACTCCAGATAAGGCAAAGCTGAGTTTCAAGTTCGCTTCTTGGTGCAATATATTCGGCTTTTGCATTTTCGTCACCCGTTGGCTCTGGCAATGCTTTACGATCCACTTTACCGTTAGGTGTTAGCGGCCATTGAGGTAAAACCACTAACGCACTCGGCACCATGTATTCAGGTAGGTGTTGACGTAATTTATCGCGCCACTCAAGTATTTGAGAGACATCAGAGACAACGTAGGCGACAAGCTCATCATTTTTTAGTAGCACTAACCCGTCTTTTACATCTGCTAGCTGTTGTAGTGACCATTCAATCTCACCCAGCTCAATACGTAAACCGCGTAATTTTATCTGAAAATCTTTACGACCGACATACACCAGATTGCCGTCTTTTTGGTAACGTACCAAATCCCCGGTACGATATAACAACGACTTATCAACCCCCTCCTCAAAAGGATTCTCGATAAAGGCTTCTTTTGTTAACTCCTCGCGCCCTAGATACCCCAAACCAACACCAGCACCAGAAATACATAACTCTCCCACACAACCTGGGGCTACCTGTTGATTGTTATCATTTAGAATGGTCAACTGAGTATTTTGAATTGGCAATCCAATAGGAATAATCTGGTCTGGCGATGTAATATCCGTTAATCGGTGAAACGCCACTACATCAGTACATTCCGTTGGGCCATAGCTGTTTATTAACTGAGCTTGAGAGGCGTCACTAGCCAACCAAGGGTATAACAATGGCAATTGAATGGGTTCACCGCCAAGTACAACATGTTTAAGTGAGGATAACGCTTTGTAATTATCAAATGATGCCGTTTCTACCAGCGGGTAAAATGCACTGGGAGCACAGTTTACAACGCTCACCTGGTGTTGCTCTATTAACGCTACCAGCAACTCCTCATCATAAAGATCCATCTTCGGGATGACTAGCGTTCCGCCTTGCAATAACACCGCAAACAAATTCTTTTGTGTTAAATCAAATCCTACCGCACTGACCAATAGGGTTTTAGTGCGCTGAGAAAACTGCATCTCCTGGGTATACCAATGTTGCAGATTTAACTCGCCGCTATGGGTTACCACTGCCCCTTTTGGTTGCCCGGTAGATCCCGATGTATAAATAATATAAATCTGATCATTTTCAGAAACCTTCACGTCTAAGTTGCTGCTTTCACGAGACTCAACTTGAGACCAATCGTGATCAATTAAGAATGTTTGGCAATGGCTACTTTCATCACTAGCGTCAAAATTGGGTAGACGGTCTGCAACGTTTGAATGCGTAATAACAAGCGGAGCTTTACAATCGTACGCTAAAAATGCCAAACGCTCCTTAGGGTAGTTTGCATCCATAGGAACATAAGCACCACCCGCTTTTAAAACCGCCAGAATAGAGACCATAAGGTCGATTGAACGATCCAAACAAATGCCAACCCGACTGTTTGCAACCACACCCTGCTCTGACAAATAACGAGCCAATTGGTTAGCTTTAACATTGAGTTCTTTGTAGGTTAGCTCACTATCATCATAGACAAGCGCGACTTTATCCGACGACTGCGCCACTTGAGACTCAAACCATTGGACTATATTTCGGTGATTATTAGATTCTAAAACTTTATTTTGACCTGCCTGTTCTTTCCCTGCATCAGTACCACCAACAAGGCGAAGGGACATTCCCTCATCTTCAAGAACATAATTTAATTGCCCTATTGTTTCCGCTTTACCTGAAACAATTTGCTCCGCAATAAACACCATACGATCAAGCATGGACAAATCAACAAAGCTGTCTAAATCATATCGCAAGCTAAGTTCAACACCATCACTAAGCTCCCCAACGATCATCTGCACACCACGTTCAACCTTAGGGGCAGACATCACAGGATTCAGTCTTTTACCTTCAATAGAACGATCTAAAACAAAGTTGTAATAGTTGTACATAAATACCGCTGGAGCCTGCGGCAAAATACTTGCCTGCTGACTTAGCGAAATTGAACGATATGCCTGCACTTGTGATCGGTATATTTTTTCATAACCAAGCAAATCAGCAATAGTTTCATCTTTAGAAAACAGCTTGATGGGAAACACCATCGGCACTTGCTGATAATAACAACCAAGCTCAGTATCACTGGCAACCCGGCGATTCCCATGAAACTCTGCCACATGAAAGTCATTTTCAGCACGACAATAGTGTTGAACCAAGATACCGTAAACACCCTTAAAGAATAACGGCATGCTGATATTTTGTTGTCGGCAATACTCTGTGATACGATTCTGCAATTCAGGGTTAACGCGCAAAGACACCGTTTCATCATTAAACGCATTAATGTTTTGTTTTTTACGGTACGTTTCAGGCATTGAAAACTGCAATGCTTCAACCGATTTTAATTGTGTCTTCCAAAAGGATAATACTGCATCAGAGTCCACATGGATTTTATCCCATGTCTGATACGTCGCATTGACTGTATCGGCTTGTTTATTTACTTGTGCATCATCTGCCTCCGAAACAGCCACACGGCCCTCTGCAAAACATCGCAACACAGCATCCATATGTAGAAACGTTGATGCGCCGTCCAATAATATATGGTGATAGCAGAAAACCAGTTTTTTAGATTTATTTTTATCAGAAACTCCATCACCAACCGCCTCTAACAAGTGGTAGGTCGCAAGAGGTTGGCGAAGAATATCAATAGGTTTATGCATTAACGTGTCAGCACATTCTTGAAGGTCACCGTCAATACGCTGCACATCAAGAACCGTCGTTACTTCATTATGAACAACAAAATAGGCGTCATCCGTTGTGGCCAAATGACTCTCAATCACACTTGCCCGCAACATTTCAGAGCTATTCGCCACCAACTGAATAGCCTGAGAAAGTTTTTCTATATCAATATCACCCGGTACATCAACACTGATGCCGTAAGAGTTTTCAAAACTCTCTGGCTTAACTTTGTAAGCAAGGTAGAAATCACGTTGATAGGCATTTAGCTGCAATAGATGCGCATTCGCTGCGTCAACGCCTAGCGCCACTAACAATTCATTATCACTAAACAGTTGTATCGATTCTATTGTTTTTGATTGGCTATCGGTTAAGGCTAAAAGAATATGCTGATATTGTTCAACCATCGTAGCAACGGTAGATTCATTAAATAAATCCGTGTTGTACTCTAGGCTACCCGAATAATCATATGTTTTTGCTGATAATTCTTGTCTAGCAACACCTAATACCATTTCCATACGAGCAGACGTACTTGAAGAAGGTATTTCTGAGACTTCTAATGGGCCAACACCCATTGCCTTGCCATCATCACCTGCCTTCGCATTGATTAGCTGGAAAGCTGCTTGTGCTAATGGAGAATATCCTGGCTGACGCTCAATCTCCATTTCATCCATTAGCATATCAATAGGCAAATCTTGATGCCCAAAACCATCCAAAACCATTGAACGCACACGTTGAAAAAAATCATCAACTGTTAACGAACCATCAAGTTTTAAACGCATCATCAGCAGGTTTACAAAGAACCCTATAAGGTCTTGCGTTTCTCCACGATCACGACCAGCTACCGGTGCACCAACCACTACGTCATTAGTATTCGCATAACGGGACAATAATAATTGCCAAGCACCCAGCGTCACCATATAAGGTGTTAACTTGTTCCGATCACAAAATGCTTCAACTTGAGAAGACAAAGCCGCTGGCATTTCAAATTTATAAACGGCCCCTCGGTTGCTCACCATCTCGCCACGGGGTTTATCAGTCGGTAATTTTAAAACAGGCGGAGCTCCCTCAAGAGCGTCCATCCAATACGTTAAATGTTCTTTTAATTCATCACTATCAACCCAGTCTCGTTGCCACGCAGAATAATCCGCATATTGAATCGGCAATTCCGACAACATAACCGGCGAACCTGTGGCCTTAGACATATAAAAGGCCATCATCTCTTTAACCAGCACTTCCATTGACCAGCCGTCTGAAATGATATGATGCATACAGGCGATTAATACAAATTCTGGCGTATCTGATTCCGTAGTATTTACTGTGATGAGTTTACCCCGGAATAAAGGGCCTACATTCAGGTGAAATGAGGTTAATGCATCTTCGTTTACCCAATGGGTAATTTGTGTTTCTTTTTCGCTATCGGAAAGTTTGGATAAATCGACTTGTTCCAAACTCCATTGTCCACCTTCAGATATAACTTGGAACGGTTCGCCATCTTTTTCTTCAAAATGGGTTCGAAGGGATTCATGACGCTCCACAATTGCCTGAAAGGCTTGATCCAATATGGCAGGATCTATAAACCCTTTGATACGTAATGCCGTCGGCATATTGTAGGTCACATCACCAGGGTTTAGCTGATCCAATAACCACAAGCGTTGCTGCCCATAAGACGCGCGTAAAGGCTGATCCCTAGAGACTGTTTTAATCGTTTCTGCTGTCGATTTTTGTGCCTGTTTAAGGAACTCAATAATAGCGGGTTTGTTGCCTACAATTTGACCTTTTATCTCAGCAGTAAATGCCCCTTCCGGTGCACTAAAACGGAGATTATCTCCATCTAACCACAAACGAATATCTTTCTTAGCAAGGAAGGACAACAACTCAACAACGGACATACAGCACCTTTTAATTTTTGTTATATGCGAGACCAACTAAAGGCTGCAAAGTATATTGGGTTAGCAGCACATTAATGTCTCGAAACGGTCTATTTATAGACCAATAAACCGTATCTGGCGATATTATTATGACTCCCAGAATTCTACACTGTTATGAATAAAAAGACTGCCCAAAGCTAACAAGATCATGGCGTTAGGCCCTTCAATCCATTGAAATTCAACCCAAATAGCACACCAACTAAAGCTGGTATCTAAAGCACCATCAAAGCTGTCATGTTATGGTACTAATTGGCTTACAAATTGGCGATGAATCGCCTAAAGCAACAATGCGAGAATACTTAGCAAGTTAAACAATGTCCGTGCGGGCATTTTTCAACTTGCCAAATGAGTAACCATTCGCATTGTCATTTTGTAGCAGTATTATTTCGCAGCAATAGTACTGGAAAAATGTAGAACCTCTCCCCTCTTGGGCAAAGCAATCTCAGAATATTCGCCCTTAATGTTATCCCACGTTAGCCACACTTTATCTTCTGCCTTATCAAACTCGTACAATAACCGAGTTGGCTCACCGATAGTCGACACCTCTTTTATTACGATTTTCATGCCCGGTGTAGCGAATGTATCACCAACAGAAAATGGCTTCTTGGCACTTCTAAAAACACTATTATAGATTTTTATCGCATAAAGTGTACTTGCCATTCCACCTCTAGATGCATCAAGATGGCTTCGTGCCGTCAACATCAACCCTTCTTTTGCCACCAGTTCAAATGTATTATCAGACACACGAGTCATAGTCATGTCCGTATACGCTGGAGCGATAATATTTAGCTCTTTGGCTGAATTAGCAGCATCAAAATCATCATGAAATAATATATATAGAAAAAGAAATGGATTGGGCGCGTTAACAATAACAACGTCTTTCTCCCCGATATCATCGATCAGATCCAAATCAATTCCCGCTGGCACCTTGTAAACACCACCGGAGCCCAAAGACACCATTAATAAAATCCAAACTAACGGCGTAACAACCAGGTGAGCTGTAATGAAAATATAGCGAATGACTTTTGATAACCTTACTTGCGCTGTAGAAACATTCTCACGCAGCCAATCTTGGTACGTCTTATCCAGCAGCATAGCCACTAACCCTGACGCTCCGACAGACACAAAAAACAATAACCGTCCACTGGGTAACGCTATCGCACAAGAAGGTACTGCCGCTAACACAGAGCCCATTAACAAAAAACGTGCAGTAGAATTATTCTTCAGCAATGGTACAAAAACAGCGAGAAAAAAACACAATATTATCGATACAAAACCTAGAACAACTAATTTAGCGGGTGGCGACAATAAATTATAAACACTATCAACCCCTGAATATTGGCTAAAGAGTAAAAGCGGTAAACGTTCTATCATCGCACCAATAAAGGCAGCACTATCCTGAATCGGATCCAAATATAACCCGGTATCTAATGCGCCATAATCTAGATATCGATATAACACACGCCAACCAATGACTACAAAAAATGCTGGCACCAATGACACAATACGTTGCCGCCAGCGTCCTTCTTCCAAGCAAAATGCATAAGCACCAATATAGGCAACGCAAGCAATACCTGCTTCAGCACTTAACAACGCAGTAAAAAGTATAATTTGAGCAAAAGCACCCGTTAACCATGACTTATCCTTACGCCAGTGAACGTGTAATAACACCGCGGTTACACCAAAAAATGCTGCAATTACACCATTGCGATTTGCAATCCATGCCAAAGGGCTGGCAAAACTAAAATCAATGGCATACAACAAAGACGCTAAACCCGCTACCGCTAGCGATAATTTTAACTCCCTAAAAAATAACGCGACAGAAAAAATAAGTAAACTAAACCAAACCATGTCTTGGAATAACATCATGGTTGGGTTGTCAGGCCAAAGTTGATAATCCAACCAATGCGTTGCCGCAGACACAGGCCTCCAGAATGCCAGTTGCATTTCAGGGTCTGCCCACCATTGGTTAACAACTCCGATGGACTGTAATTCAGACAGGTTTTGCTGATCTTTTTTTACAAAAGAAAAAAGTCCATTCACAGACTCAAGAAAGGTTTTATCAGGCTTAGCAGCCTCATAACCTTTCTCATACAAAGTAGTAGATCCTTGTAATACAATGCGATGAAATAGATCATCGGTTTTAAGGTGCCCTCTTAAAACGGGTGCTGTTAACAACAAACAAAATAGCGCTATAAAAACGGGCCAATAGCGATGTACAAATAACGCTTGGAACTTTTCTACTGCTGAACTAACCATTTACTACGTTCCCACATCAGATTGACTAGACAGTCAATTTTAGTCGCACAATAAACGCTATTTTCAACCGAATTACACTAACGAAACCCGGTTAAAAATAGCGCTCCTGCGAGCATACATTAAGTTATTGCTACTTATTAGTAGCGTCTTACAAAGAGTACCGCCTTACAGAAAACCTTCGTCACGATTTTCATCTTCTGATGATTCTGGCGCTGCACCAGCCGCGTTCTTCGCAGCCCATACCATGGTATCTACGTATTCCGCAATATCAGCAATGGTATGTAATTCAAACAATGAACGTAATGGTATGTCTACCTCAAACTCCTTTCTGAATTTAGACACAACACGTGCAGCCAATAAAGAATGACCACCAAGGTCGAAGAAATTGTCATATACACCCACCTGATCAACATTAAGTACTTCACCCCAAATTCGAGCGAGTTTTTCCTCAGTTTCATTTCTTGGGGCAACGTATTCAACCTCCACCTTTTCATCAGGAGATGGTAATGCTTTTCGGTCAACCTTCCCGTTAGCCGTTAACGGCCATTCACTAAGCGAGATAACAATCGCAGGAATCATATACTCAGGTAAGTGCGCCCGAAGCCCGTTACGACACTGACCTTCATTAAAGTCACCATCCGTTACGACGTAAGAAACAAGCTGCTCATCTTTCACCAATGTAAGACTACTGACCACCGAATCTTGCCTACCTAATGCAGACTCAATTTCTCCCAATTCAATACGTAATCCACGTAGTTTCACCTGGAAATCTTTTCGACCGACATATTCAATATCGCCATTAGGCCAATAACGAACCAAGTCTCCTGTTCGATACCAGTTGCCCTCAGCGTAAGGGTTATCAACAAACACACTTGCAGTCAGCTCTGGCTTGCGAAGGTAACCTTTGCCCAACCCGGCACCGGCAACACAAAGCTCCCCCACAATACCTTCTGGAAGCAACTTACCCTGGGCATCAGCAATATAAATCTTAGTATTTTGAACCGGTTTTCCTATTGGTATAACTTTAGAATTAGATGCAGCAACGTCTTGATCATTCAAAATATGACAAGCCACAACATCGGTACATTCTGTAGGACCGTAGCTGTTGATCAACTGGCAATTAACATCACCCTCGCCTAACCAGAGTGATAATGAGGTCAAGTTAATCGGTTCCCCACCCAATACTAGGTGTCTAATCGACGCGAAGGGATACCCAGGCTTGTTACTGTCTTCTACGATTGGATAAAACGCACTCGGAGCACTGTTTACAATCGTTATTTGTTGCTCGGCAATGGTGTTAGTAAGCACATCTACATCATAGTGGTCCATTTTTGGAATCACTAATCGACCGCCTTTTGTTAAACATGCAAATAAATTCTTTTGTGTTAAATCGAACCCAAATGCACTAGCAAGCATAAATCGATCATCTGCCGAAACAGCTAGCTCCTTGGTATACCAATTCAACAAGTTTAATTCACCGCCATGTGTTACCGCCGCACCTTTCGGTTGCCCCGTTGAACCGGAGGTATAGATAATATAAATAAGGTCATCTTGAGAAGGCAAGGTATCAGGCAATGATGAATTCATGGCCTTCAGCATTTGAGAAGTATCGTCATCCATTACCAGCAAAGGCCGATCCGATAGATCTGCTCCTTCGGAGGTCAAACGATCTACCACACATTTCTGAGTAACCAGTAACTTCGCAGATGAGTCTTCCAACATATAAATCAATCGCTCTGATGGGTATGTGGAGTCCATCGGCACATAGGCCGCAGACGTTTTTAACACGCCTAACACCGCAATCACCATATCAATGGAACGATCAAAACATAACGCGACTCTATCACCCGTCGCCACGCCCTGCTGACTCAAATAATGAGACAACTGATTACTTCGCTCGCTAAGCTGAAGATAACTCAGTGTCTCTTCACCATATTGAATAGCGACAGCATCTGGGGTTGCGTTGGTTTGTGTTTCTATCAGTTCAACAACCGAGCTAGCATCGGTGACTGGAACGTTATCACCCTGCCATTGCTGTAGCTGTTTTTCTTTCTCTGCGGGTAAAACGTATTCAAGTGCGCTAACACTTTCATTGCCAGCAACAATTTGATGACTGATTTGTTCAAAACGCTCTAAGAACCCTAAATCTGCAAAGTGGTTACTTAAGTAAATAAGCACCAAATCCATGTAACCATCTTGTTCATGCGCAACAAATTGGATTGGCCCATTTTGAACCTGAGGGTAACCTTTTACCGTAATTTTCTCGCCGAACAAAACAACTTGCGGAATAAAATTGTAATAGTTAAACATAAACGCAAAACGCCCTTGAGGCAGCAGTTGCCTTTGCGCAAGTAGCGAAATGTTCTCAACGCCTTTTATGCTCTTTTTATACCCTTTGATGTGCTCAAATAATTCTTTAATATCCGCACTATTTTCAAATAAATCATGGGGGATGACCATAGGCATTATTTGAAAATAATTACCAAATGTCATTTTGTGAAAACCACGCCGCCCCGAAAGCACTTCAGAAATATAAAAATCTGACTCACCTCGACAGTACGTATTGATTAACAATATATAAATAGCTTTGAAATACAATGAAGGGTGAATTTTAAGCTCAGAACAATATTTTTGTACTTCTGCCCAATGCTCATCACTAACACGCAGTCTTTTCTCAACACGTTCTGGTGTTGCACTCTCATCAAAAGCTTGCGGTGGAATTGCAAAGTCTAATGCTTCTAACGTCTTCCCTTTTTCTTTCCAATAAGCCAACACCTCAGGAGAGTCAACCGCTTTACTATTACTACTAACATGCTGATCAAACATCGGTGGAATAGATGGAGGTAGACGACCTTCAGCAATGGCCTCCATTCCAGAGACGTTCTGCATTCCATGTAATACCATACTCACACCATCAGCAATCAGATGGTTCATGCGAAATACAAGAAGGTGTCGATCAGCATTTAATTTGTAAACGCAATACTCTGTTAACTCATCTAAAGCAACGCTATAAGGGCGCCAAATAAAAGCCTCCGCTATATCACCGGCTTTTTCATCTGAAGTTTCCTCTCCTGACACATCGATATAATCAATACTAACGGTCTTTTGTTTAGCAATTTTATGATAACCCACATCAGAGTAAGGCAAGTCAGAACCAACAATGGAACATCGCATCAACGGCTGTGCATCAATAATTTTCTGCGCTGCTTCTTCCCAATGCTTTATATCAAAACGACCTGTTACAACCGTATGGTAACCCATACTGTTTTTCAGACTGTCAGGTTCCATCAACGTATCAAGATACATATCCCGTTGCATTGGCGATAACGGTTTAAGTTCGTATTGCTCGGAGTCTACGTCAAGCAAGGAATACAATTCTGCTTCTACAACAACATTAAGATTATCAAGATAGGATTCTGGCTTATCGACCATTTGTTCAAGTATTCGAACATAATGCGCCATCATCTGTTCTATAGTGGAGACGTCAAAAAGATCCGTATTAAATTCTACAACACCACCAAAGTCTGAGTCATTCTCCTGAAGTATTAATGAGAACTCATACTTAGCTGTTTTGTGCTCTCTTAGCACCGGTGTTAGTTCAATATCGCCAAACTGCGTACCAATAGCTTCTTGCGGCGTATTTTGTAATGCAAAACCAACCTGTGCTCCAGGGGCATGCTCTGCACTTCGATCCAACTTCATCGCGTCGGCAAGCAAATCTGCTGGCATATCTTGATGAGAATAGGCGCCAAGAGCTGCTTCCTTTACTCGACCTAGATAATCGACAACACTCGGGTTGCCTTCAAGTTTAGTTCGAATCACCAATCCATTAATAAAGAACCCAATAAGCCCCTCTACTTCTGAGCGGTTCCGCCCCGCAATAGGAATGCCGACACAAATGTCATTCTGATTGCAATAACGCGCAAGCAACACTTGATAGGCCCCCATAAGCACCATGAAGGGAGTGAAATCTTGTTTTTCACAAAATGCATTCAGCTTTTCTGAAAGCCCCTCCCCCAAGGCTACGGGGTAATGAGCACCGTTAAAGGTTTGCATTTTAGGTCTAGGGCGATCTGTTGGGATGCGCAATACATCCGGTGCATCCCCCAATGTTTTCAACCAATAATTTTGTAGGTTTTCAAGTGCCTTGCCTTGTAGCCAGTCTCTTTGCCAAACAGAATAATCAGAATATTGAATTTCAAGATCCGGTAATGGTGAAGCATTACCCTCTTTAAAGGCTTCATACAGTGCTTTAATTTCTTGAACTAACACACCAATCGACCAGCCATCTGAAACGATATGATGCATATTTAGCAATAACACATGATCGTCACTCGCCAGTTTTAACACTTTACTGGTAAACAACTTATCCGTTGCCAGACTTAATGTTCGATTAGCATCTTCATCAACATAGCCCGTGATTTTTTGTTCATGCTCATCTGCAGAGCCCACACTTAAATCAATTACCTCCGTTACCCAAGGCATCGGCTGATGTACGATTAACGTAGGCAAACCCTCTTCAGCACCAAAATTGGTACGAAGCACTTCATGTCGTCTTACAATCTCAGTGAATACTTGATCAAGTAAAGCTACATCCAATGGCCCTTTTAAACGCATTGCAGCAGGCATATTGTATTCACTACTACCCTGATTCAACTGATCAACAAACCATAATCGATGCTGAGCAAAAGACAAGACATCAACATTCGGTGTCGGTAGCTTAGTGATTGGGGGGGCTGTAATAATTTGTCCGGAAGCTGCAGCGACTTCAATGGCAACAACAAGCGTTTCAATCGTTGAATTCTCAAACAACGCTCGAACGGACAGCTCTATTCCAAATGCTTGTCGAATACGTGCAATGACCTGTGTAGCCAATAACGAATGGCCACCAACACTGAAAAAATCTGCGGTAATTCCAACTTTGGAAAGCCCCAATACCTGACACCAGATATCGGAAATTTGCTGTTCTGTATCATTACGAGGTGAAACAAAATCACCTTCATCGCCACTGAGATCCGGTTGTGGCAATGCCTTTCGATCGATTTTCCCGTTTGGCGTCAAAGGCCATACGGGTAGCGTCATAATCGCACTCGGCACCATAAAATCAGGTAACTGCGCTTTCAATGCGGACTTAATATCGGAAGTACTCACGGCTTTTCTGGTAGCAGCGTAAGTAATATACGAAACTAACAAATCGTCTCGCACAAGTGTCAGGCTATCCTCAACACCAGCCTGTGCTTTGATCAAAGTATCAATTTCACCAGGCTCAATACGCAACCCTCGAAGTTTCACTTGGAAATCTTTTCGCCCAACATAGACAAGAAAACCTGAAGAATTATAGCGAACTAAATCCCCCGTGTGATACCACTGCGATTCATCATCCGCAAAGAGGTTTACAGTAAAAACATCGGCCGTTAATTCAGGCTGATTAAGATACCCCTTACCAACACCAACACCCGCGACACAAAGCTCACCCGCGGCTCCCGTTGGCATTAAACCACCACGGCGATTAACAACATAAAGCTGTGTATTTTGAATTGATTTACCTATCGGTAATTCCTGCTCGTCAACAATACCCTCAGGAAATTGATGGTAGGCCACAACATCAGTACACTCTGTCGGGCCATAGCTGTTGGTCAACACACAGTTGCAACTTGATTCAGATAACCAACCTGATAGTGACTCCGTACGAATGGGTTCACCACCTAACACGAGATGACGCAATGAGGAAAACGGATAACCCGTATGTTGTGACATTGCCGCAACAGGATAAAAGGCACTCGGTGCACAGTTAACGACGGTAACTTTATTATCATGAATGATTTGAGCGATAACCTCAGGGTCATACTCTTCCATGTTCGGCAAAACTAACGTTCCGCCACTTACAAAAGATGCAAATAAGTTTTTCTGCGTTAAATCAAAACCAATGGCACTGATCATCAATATATTATCAGCAGCGGATAATCCCAAAGATGCGGTGTACCAGTTCAGTAGGTTCACTTCACCTTTGTGACAAAGCTCGGCACCTTTAGGCAACCCCGTCGAACCCGAGGTATAAATGACGTAAATTGGATCATCAACATTAACCGCACAATCAAGTGACGATGTATCAAGAGTTCCACTGTCATTAACTGCATCATTGCGTAACAGCACACCAATGGATTCCGGTAACGCATTGTCTCCCGTTAATTTCTCAACAACACTTGCTTCGGTGACAATAAGTGCAACACCACTATCTTTGGCAATATAGGATAACCGATCAGCCGGGTATGCCGGATCCATAGGTACATAAGCGGCACCTAGTTTCAGCGTTGCTAATACAAAGACGGGCAATTCAATCGATCTGTCTACACAAATTGCAACACGATCACCAGCCGACACTCCTTTTTCAGCAAGTAATCGCGCGACCTGATTACTCTTCGCTCCTAACTCAGCGTAAGTGATAGAGTCGGCTCCACACATTACAGCAGGCGCATTAGGGCTGTTTTGAATATGACGCTCAATCAGAGTAATAACAGTGTCATTTTCCAGAGCGACGGCTTCACCCTGGCCTGACAACTGCGCAGATCTTTCATCACCAATAAGCCAATCAAGTTGTGATAGTTGATCGGTACCAGCAATAATTTGATCAATAACGGAAACTATACGCTCGCATAAATCAAAACCATCAAATTCATTATCAAAATAACTTAATCGTAACGCTACATTGTTCGGTTCGGGTGAGATTAATAGCTTCACCATACCAGGATTATCTGGCTGAATAGCTTTTAGGTAACAGCGCTGTCCTTCAGCATCAAAACCCTGGGATGCTTCTGGCGGACGATAGTTAAACTGAAACTCTAACCCTTCGGGGCTTAATACTTTTCCTCGGGCAGAAAATGATAGGTGCACATTGTCATTTAGCTGTTTACGCCACGCTCTGTGGGTATTTAATAACTCAACAATTGAGCCATCTTCATCGCAATCAGTTCCTAAAAATAACGACGGGGCAAACTGAAAATAGCACCCGGTAGAATCTCGTTCTTCCACATTTCGAGCAGCAACCGCCTCAATAAGAGCAACATCATCAGCCTGATAGAAACAATTGCGTACAGACAAAGCAAACAACGTTCTTAATAGGTTAACAAAAGAAACGCCCTTTTCTTTACACCAGCTTTCAATAGCTGCTTTCTTATCTCCGGCCAATAAGATTTGATTGATATTGAGGTTGCCAGGATTCTTGCTTCGATACCCTAACGTCTCAACGTTACCAAGCTGTGACTGCCAAAATTGATTCATGCTCGATGTATCGCTGGTTATGCGACGCTGAGCGATTTGTTGGCCGTAAGCTTCTACACTTTGAGGTTGTGTTTCTTTGCCAAAATACGCGGCGATGGTTTGTTTCGCTCGCACAAATTCGGTAATCGCATGATGCCACGTAGATAATGATATAAATCGCTGATCCGATATCTTCACCAACCAATGTTTGTGAAGCTCTCCTCCCAATACATCCCAAGGAATTAGCGCTGTTTCACGTAACCACTCGGAGATTTCAATTTCACTTAGATTATCATTTTTGGTATGTTTGGGTAAATCAACAAACTCAACAGCAACATCTACCGACGCTTGAACCGCTTGATAAATCGATTCTAACCAAGGAGCTGAACCTTCAACAAAACGCACACGCTGATTAGGTTGCTCTGCTGCAATCTTGTTTACTGCTTGTGTCCACTTACCAACATCCACTGCAAACGGTAACTCAACACTATAACCAACTGTGTTACGTGCGGTACTACTATCACGCACGCTATCCAACACAAAATCACGCTGCATCGGTGTTAACGGAAAAACGGCTTCGGATGACGCAACGTTAAACGTACCCACCTCAACGGCAGCGACGGGTTTATTGGCGTCTGCCACCATCTGGGCCAACACATTAACAAAGTGTTCAGAGAAATGCTGGATCGTTGATTCATTAAACAAATCAACATTGTATTCAATCATTCCTGTTAGCTCTGACTCTTTGTCAACCAACATCAACGTAATATCTTGGCGGGCAGCCACCAGGTCAACATCTAGTGGGGATATTTCTAATCCGCCAATGGCTTTTGCTTGTGCCTGTTCTTTACCGCTGGTTAAAGAAAAAGCCACTTGATATAACGGGGAGAATGACAAATTACGAGGAACATTCAGCGCTTCTACAATAGCTTCCAACGGAACGTCTTGGTGAGCCTGGGCACCAAGTACTTGCTCTCTTACCTGAGCAACAAACTCTTTTAGCGTGGGGTTATCTTCTTGATGAGTACGTACTACCAATGTATTGATGAAGAAACCAATAAGGGATTCCACCTGCCCTTGATTTCGTCCGGCGACTGGCATGCCGACACACAAATCCGGCTGTCCAGACCACTTTGCTAGAACAACTTTATACGCTGATAGTAACAATATATATAATGTAACATCCAGCTCACGCGCTAACAGTCGTAATGAGTCCAATAACGAACCCGACAAAGCCAAATTAACATTTGAACCGTTATTGGTTTTCAATGCAGGGCGTGAACGATCAAAAGGTAGTATTAGCTGCTCTGGTGCATTGGCTAATTGTTTTTTCCAGTAACCCAACTGAACATCAAGAAGCTCTCCGGTTAACCATTGTCTCTGCCATTGAGCGAAATCTGCATACTGAATGGATAACGCCGCTAACGGTGATGGCTGTCCTTGACGGGTAGCCGCATAAAGCGCCGCCATTTCTTTAACAAAGATTTCCATTGACCAGCCATCAGACACGATATGGTGCATCACCATCACCAACGCATGCTGATTATCATCAAGCTTCAACAATTGTGCTCGAATCATTGGGCCTTGTGCTAAATCAAAACCTGTTTGAATATCAGTCTCTGCGATTTCTTTTGCTTTACTCTGGCGTTCAGGTTTTGGCAAATCCGTTAAATCGGTATAAGGCAAACGGAACGATTCTAGATCTTTTATGATTTGAACGGCTTCATCACCATCGGTTTCAAACACTGTTCGTAATGATTCGTGACGCTCAACCAACAGTTCAAATGACTTACGAAGCGCTTCTTTATCCAGCACGCCATTTAATATCAATGCAGCGGGGATGTGGAAGGTACTATTTGCAGGCATTAATTGTTCAATAAACCACATACGTTGTTGCGAGTATGATAATTGTAGCGATTTACTTCGGTCTGCTTTAGGTATCGTATCCTCGGAGGCATCATCCCCAACACGGGTAGCACTTAGAAACTCAATAACATCTTGTTTTTTTGCGACCAAGTGAGATTTAAGATCCTTGGTCAAAGCCCCTTTAGGCGCTTTAAATTTTAATTGACCGTCTTCCAACCAAAGTTTTATTCCTGCTGCTCCCAGCTTGGACATTAATTCAAAAACCGTCATAGTGTTACTTCCTCAAATTCTTTCTCAGATTCTCGCTCAACATTTGGAAGCTTGAGCTCAAAGTAGCTACAGTGATTAATATCGCTAGCTAATATCATTTTTATTAGTAAAGGAGAGTCTAAATAGATCCTTCCTCGAATTCTTCGTCATCCCACTCTTCTTCCTCTGCATCATCAGCCGGCTTATTTTGCCATTGCACCGCACCAATGATTTCTGCCAACGCAGCAATGGTTGAAACCTCAAATAACGTCCGAAGAGGAAGTTCAATAGAAAGTTTTTCTTTTATTCTTGATGCCACTTTGGTAACCAACAACGAATGGCCACCAAGATCAAAAAAGTCATCATGGATACCCACTTGAGGTAACGCTAATACATCTTGCCAAATATCCGCGAGTGCCTGCTCTGTCTCATTACTCGCAGCAACATATTCAGACACCTGATAGGCTTCGGCACTAGGAACCGGCAATGCTTTTTTATCAACCTTGCCATTCGGTGTAATCGGCAGATGATCTACCACAACAAATGCAGCCGGTACCATATAATCAGGAAGCTGTTGTTTCAGCGATCCACGAATTAGTGATAAATCTGCATCTTCCGGTGTAACCAATTTACAATAAGCAACCAATTGTTTATTGCCTGGCTGATCTTCTCGCACAACGACAACAGCATCGGCAACACCAGACAAACGATTCACAGCCGTTTCAATTTCACCTAGCTCTATACGGAAACCTCGAATCTTAACCTGATCATCTATTCGCCCTAATATTTCAGCAGCACCATCAGGTAACAGTCGTCCCAAATCCCCCGTTTTATACATGCGAGCATTAGGTTGTGCACTAAAGGGATCTTCCATAAATACTTCAGCCGTAAGCTCTGGTCTATTTAAATACCCTGTCGCGATACCATATCCACCGACATATATCTCCCCAGGAACCCCAATCGGTAGAGGACGACGTTTTTCATCAAGGATATATAATGTACTGTTAGCGACCGGGTATCCTATCGGTACAGTTCCAGCGCCTGGTAATACCTCTTTCACTTCATAATAAGTAGACAATGTGGCATTTTCGGACGGCCCATATAAATGCACCAGATGTTTGGGTGCGTTCTCTTGCTCTAAGACAGCAGCAATTTGACCAGGGTCACATGCCTCCCCTCCAAATAACACATAATCCAATCCGGCAAACACATCAGGAACTTCTTTTGACAATGCATTAAACAATGCCGTTGTCGCAAACTGTACGTTAATCTGCTCTTTCTTTATAAACTCAGCAAATATTGCTGGTGAAAGCATTGTGTCTTTATCAATACCTATCAGCGCAGCACCGTTTAACAATGCACCCCAGAACTCAAAAGTTGCAGCATCAAACGAAACGTTTGAACCATGCCCAAAACGTTGAGACGCATCAAATTTCATGTAATTGGTATTTAATACCAAACGTTCTACGGCGAACTGTGAAATACAAACACCTTTTGGCTTACCCGTAGAGCCAGAGGTGTAGATGACAATTGCTAAACCATCAGCGCCATCTTTCGGTCGAATACTCGTAAATTGCGAATTTTTAGCGGTAATTTCGCCCGCTACAGCATCAAGGTTCAACAGCTGCGTATTGGTTTGAGTCAAGAAATCAAAACGATCACTGTGCTCACCATTGGTTATCAGCATTGGAGCCGCAGAGTTGTCAACCATATAGGTAACACGGTCTTCAGGATAAGAAGGATCTATCGGTAGGTATGCTCCCCCAACCTTCAAGATTGCCAAGATACCCACCAACATGTCACGAGATCGATCAAGACAAATCGCCACTGGCTGACCAGGTGCAACACCTCTATCGACAAGATAGTTCGCTAACTGGTTTGCTAACCTATTTAATTCAGTATAACTCGTATCAATTTCGTTAAACCGACAAGCCAATCCATCGTCACGAAGCGCAACTTGTTTTTCAAACAGATCAGCAATTGTTTCACCTTGGGGCAGCGGATTAAATACCTGATTCCATTCGGCATCAGTCACTTGTTTCTGCTCTTCCTCTGAGATCAAAGGAAGCTCACCAACCAGTGTATCCGCATCATCCGCTATTGCTGATAGCAAGGTATCAACATGCTGCAACATACGGCTAATAGTTTCATGTTCGAACAAATAGCTATCATAGGAAAAGCGAAGTATAAGCTCTTTCCCTGGAATACAGATAAAGGTCAACGGGAAGTTGGTTTGCTGAAAGGCCTCAACAGAACCAATTTCCATTGATGCTTGTGAATCTTCCAAGGACTCATCTATTGGATAGTTTTCAAATACCAAAATAGATTCAAACAGCGCTTCTTTACTAGGAACCTGACTGCATCGTTGCACATCAACAAGGGAGCTAGACTCAAAATGTTTGATTTCAACTTGCTTCTCTTGAATGGCTTGTAACCAATCAATAAAAGGCTCGTCATTATCGACCCAGATTCGCATAGGCAAGGTATTAATAAAACAACCCACCATTTGCTCTATACCCGGTAGCTCGGCCGGACGCCCCGATACCGTAGTACCAAATAAAACAGAATCTTCGCCGCTGTAGCGATTGAGTAAAATTCCCCACACACCTTGCAAGATATGGTTTAACGTTAACCGGTGTTGTTTGGCCAATTTCTGTAAGGTATCAAGCTTCGAACCCAATACCGAGATTTCCATCTCACAATATCGATCTGCACCACCATCACTATCAATAGTTTTTTGATTGGCAATGGCTGCGGAATTTCGAACCGGAATCGGAGTCGGTGCACTAAAACCTTTTAGGTACTCCGTCCAGAAACGTTGGCTCTCTGCACTATCAAGGTTCTGTTGCCAGTCAATAAAACTCTGGTATTTAGGCGCAGGAGAAATATCTAAGGTTTGCCCTTGAGACAACGCTTCATATATCGCAAATATCTCTCCAAAAACAACAGGCATGGACCAACCATCCAACAAAATATGATGAAAGCTCCATATCAATTGGAAACGTTGCTCTGGCATACGAATCCACGTTAAGCGCAAAATACCCGCCTGCCTGAAATTAAACCCTAAATTACGATCATCAATTAAATAGCGTTCTAATTTTTGCTTAGCCTCTTCTACAGAAACATCACTCCAATCATATTTAGAAATTGATAATTCAATCTTCTCATGAACAATTTGCAAGGGTTGTTCAACGCCGTCCCAAATAAACCCTGTTCTTAAGATTTGATGACGAGCAACAACTTGGCGCCAAGCATCAAATAAGATATTTTCATCAACGATACCCCCAAGACTGACATCAACCTGATCAAAATACACCCATGACTCAGGTTCATACAGAGTATGGAATAACATCCCTTCTTGAACCGGTGACAGCGGGTATATACCTTCTATCCCCGTCTTCTCTGGGACATGAACATCTAACTGTTGTTGCGTTAATTTTGCTAACGGGAAATCACTGGGTGTGTAAGATCCATTATTGCTATCCACACAATGGGAGATAACCGAACGCAAGTTATCAAGATAAGATTGCGCTAACGTTTGAATGGTTTTTCCTTGATGAACAGCGGTGCTATAACGCCACGTCATCAACAACACTCCGCCTTGGATACGGCCACTGACTTCTAGTAAATATCCCCGAGTACTGGCTTGGGAAATTTCTTCACCCACTGATTCATCAGACTGAGTTAGCAGCGCATCTTCATCAAATACCTGATCCAACTGACCAAGATAGTTAAAGCTCATCTGTGCCGATGGTAACATCGCCAAATCATCACTTAACTCAACATTGTCAGACAAATATCGCAAGACACCATAACCAAGCCCTTTCTTTGGCATTGCACGTAACTGCTCTTTAACGGACTTAATACGATCGGATAATTCTAATGATCCTATTTCATTGAGAATCAACGGGAAGATAGACGTAAACCAACCTACCGTTCTTGATATATCCACACTGTCAGAAATAGGTTCACGACCATGCCCTTCTAGATCGACTAAAATACTTTCAGTCTCAGCCCATTCGGAAATCGTTTGACCAAATGCCGTCAGCAATAACTCATTAATTTCTGTTCGATAACATTGAGGGGCTTGAGTTAGCAGTTGCTTGGTTTCATCAACCGTTAACGCCAACTCTATCGTTTCAACACTTGCCACCGTATTTAGGCCATTACTATCCTTCGGAATATCGGCCATAGAAACAAGACGCTTGGCACGCCAATACTCAACATCAGCCTCTACCTGTGAGGTTTGTGCAAAGCCATGCAATGCTTCCCCCCATTGTTGGAAGGATGTTGTTTTTTCACCCAACTCAACAGATTCTCCAGCAATGCACTGCCCAAGAGCTACTTGTAAATCTTCTAAAATCACGCGCCACGAAAACACATCAATAACAAGGTGGTGTACAACAACAAACATACGAGAAGCTTTGTCACCAGCAAAGTTAAACACAATCACTTTTATCAGCGGCCCTCGAGACAAATTCATCTCAGCTTGAACTTGCGCAGCAAGCGTTTCGACTTGCTCTGTCTGCGCAGGCTCCGGTAACGTCGACAAATCCACTACCTCGTACACTTGATCAAGGAGTGATTCGATGTGTTCTGATGGCCTAAAATTCTGAGCCCATTCGCCTGTTGCGGCCTGGCTGTATTGCAAACGTAAGGCATCATGTTGCAACAAAACACCTTCCCATGCTTCCTGAAGATGCTGATTCCCTACCGAAGAATCAACAGCAAACATCACCGACTGGTTAAAATG
>MAAC01006608.1_pt1 | contig 36179 bp, 33 predicted proteins | sample 1115981 | NCBI WGS metagenome assembly MAAC01 (sample SAMN04961126, study PRJNA320927) | seawater metagenome | isolation source: sample BD02T64 sea water enriched with oil for 64 days | place: USA:Gulf of Mexico | collected 2013-07-27 | reverse complement strand
GCAGGTCGCTGAGCACTTTGGCCCAGAACTTCGCGCCCTCATTGGCCTGAAACCACAGGCCCAGAACGTCCCGCGTGCCATCCGGCAGCACCGCGAGGGCCACGAAGACCGCCTTGTTCGAGACCGCCCCGTCGCTGCGGATATTGACCCGGATCGCGTCCATGAAGACGATCGGATAGCAGGGATCCAGCGGGCGGTTCTGCCAGGCGGTGACCTCCTCCATGACCGCGTCGGTGATCGCGGAAATCAGGCTGGGCGAGGCCTCGACGCCGTAGATTTCCTCGATATGCCCCTGGATCTCTCGGGTCGTCATTCCCCGGGCATACATGCTGACAATCTTGCGCGGATCGAAGGTGCCGTTCCGGTCGCGGGGAATGTCCAGAACCACCTTGCCGCTGTCCATGGTCACGGTCTTCTGGCTGCTGCCATTGCGCCGATTGGGCGGCTGGTTCTGGCCCTCAGACGCATCATCTGCGCGCTCTTCATCGAGATGGACATCCATCTCTGTGCTCAGCGCAGGTCACCGGGTGAACGCCCTTCCATCAGACGGTCTAGCAAGTCTTTGTCGATGCTCATACGTGGGTCTCCTCTGTGAGCAGTTACCACGTCAGCGCACAAAATTCAGGATAGTCCCACCGGCACGTGGATCTGTCGACTTTGGGCAGGCCAGCTTTTTAGAAAGACAATGAAGTCTTAGCCGCTCGTGATACGCCCGCTTTCACCATTGCCTTCCCCAAGCTTCGCACCTGCAGCGAAGGTCCGCAATCCGCCCAAAACGGCAATTCGTGCTTTGTCGCACGATCGGAACTCTGTCGCCTTGCCGCTCCCTATGCGCCGCTTGCAGACCAAGAAACCGAATTGCATAAAGCTAAATACCTGCAAGCAAGCGAATTTGATTTAGAACGGTAAGTCTGCACCAAACAAAGACGCAGTCGACAGGATCGATGCATTTACCTATGTAACTGGGTACACGAATTTGAGTAGTAAGCGGCGCGCTGTTTGTGTCAGGGCTTTGCGACCGGCGACACCAACGGGACTTTCAACCGCACGACCAACCCCCGCTCCTGCGGCAACAGCTCGACGTCACCACCGTGACGGCGCAGGACATCCTGAACGATGGCAAGCCCAAGCCCGCTGCCCTCCCCTTCGCTTAATTGACCGAACCGTTGAAACGCGGCCTGCGTGCTGTCTTTGGGGATGCCGATGCCGTCATCTTGTACGGTCAGCACCGCATACCCCGCCTCGGCCACGGTGCTCACGCGGATCGCTGAGAGGCCTGGGCCCCCATGGGACAATGCGTTTTCAAGTAGATTTGTGATCGCCTCACCCATCAGCACGCTGTCGCCATTCACCGGCAAAGGGGCAGGATATGGCTCGAAGCCAAAGCCTATGTCCCGCGACAGGACCGTCGGGGCAAAGTCGCGGCAGACTTCGGCAGCGACAGCGTTAAGTTCCAGTCTATCGAATGTTGGTGCCTCGTCGTAGCGCAACCGTTCGAGAGACAACAACTGATTGGCGAGCCGCGCCGATTTACGTGCGGCGGCAATCAATTCACGTTCGCGCAGGCGACGCTCTTGCGGGTCGCTGACATCTGGCAAAACCTCGGCCAATGACAACAGTGCGGAGGCGGGGTTGCGCAGCTGATGCGCGGCGTTGGAGATAAAGACCTGATGGTCCTCAATGCTCTGGCGCACCTGCCCGAAAAGCCGGTTCAAAGTGGCGACAATACCAAAGACCTCGGCCGGGACCGGGCGACGGATATCGCGCAGGTCATCGGGGGATCGGTGTTGGATCGCATCTTGCAAATCGTTCAAGGGGCGCAGGCCGATCTTCACCCCGAACCAGACCACCAAAGCAAGGGCTGCCATCAGGCTGGCGATCAACGCCGCCGCGCGGCGCGCCAGAGCGGCGGCAAAGGCATTGCGATCACTGTCCCTTTGCCAGACGGTGACGATCGTATCGCCCGTGAGGTTGCCGATGGTCGTACTCTCTCGCATCCGCAAAACCCGCACGGGCTCGCCCCGATATTCCGCCTTCGTGTAGTCCAGCCGATCCTCGCCTGCCCGGCCGCCGGAAACGGGCGGATAGGCATAGCCGGTAATGTAGATGCCACCAGGACCCGTGACGTGGTAAAAAAGCTCCCCGCCCCCCGCGTCCGAGACGAAATCCCGCGTGCTGGGAGAAAGCGCATCGCCGCCTGAGATTGCCACATCGCGAGAGATTGCCAAGGCCGCGGCCAGCAGGCTCCGGTCGAACAGGGTTTCAGAGGTGCGCTGCGCCACTTCAAAGCGCCAAAACCCCAGAACGATCGAAAGCAGCAGCAGCGGCGGCAGGATCAGCATGAACAGCCGAGAGCGCAGCGACATCGAGGTCATGCGCTGTCGACCTCCAACATATAGCCCAGCCCACGGGCGGCTTTGATGCGGATGCCGAAGGGCTCTAACCGTTTGCGAAGACGGGACACATGCGGCTCGATGGCGCTGTCTTCCTGCGCGGCACCGGTGCCGTAGACATGGGTGATCAACTGGGATTTCGACACGATGCGTCCGCGCCGTTCCAGTAGACATTCCAGCGTCGCCAGTTCTTTGCGGGGGAAGGCCAGCGGCTGCTCCCCCTCCAGCAACTGCCGGTTCGTGCGGTCAAAGACCAATGGGCCAATCGCGTCGCGGGCGGCGAACTCAAGGTTCTTGCGCCGCGCCATGGCCCGCAATCGCGCCTCCAACTCATCCATCTCGAAGGGTTTGGTCAGGTAATCGTCGGCTCCGGCATCCAGCCCTGCTACTCGCTCTGATGTTTCAGCCCGTGCAGTCAGCAGGATCACCGGTGTCCCGTCGCCACGACGCCGTAAGCGGCTCAGAACTTCCAGCCCGTCACAACCGGGCAAGTTGCAGTCCAGCACGATCAGGTCAGCCCCCTCGTGTCGCAAGAAAATGTCAGCATCTTCCCCGTCATGCAGCAGGTCCACCGCATGGCCCCGATCGCGCAAGCGATGGGCAATTCCCTGTGCCAGAGCCTCATTGTCTTCGATAACTGCAATGCGCATGATTAAAACTTAATCCTGATGCGCAAGTTTCGCGCAAGGTTGGAAAGGCAGTGTGCCCGTGTTGGAGGAGGGATTCGTTCCCTGAAACAAATACGAATTACGGCAGGCGTGAAAGTCTGACCGATACAGAATGTCTACGGGAGGACACCAATGACTATCAAGTATTTCGCCGCAACCGCTGTATCTGCTGCTTGCCTTGCCGCCCCGGCGCTGGCCGAGGTCGACTTTGCAGGGAAAACCATCGAGTGGGTCATCCCCTTCTCGGAAACGGGCGGCTCGGCCAAATGGGCCAACTTCTTTGCGCCGCTCCTTTCCGAAGAACTGCCCGGCAACCCCACCGTCGTGGTCAAATTCATGCCGGGCGCTGGTTCAACCAAAGGCGCCAACTGGTTCCAAGAGCAAGAGCATGACGAGGGCACGGTTCTTTTCGGCACCTCCGGCTCGACCCAATTCCCGTATCTGCTGGACGATCCGCGTGTGCGGTATGAGTACAGCGACTGGAAGCCTGTCATGGCATCGGGCACCGGCGGGGTCGCCTATCTGAACCCTACGGACGGTGAAAAATTTGATGGCACCGCCAATAACCTCAAAGACATCAACTTCATCTACGGTTCGCAGGGGGCCACGCGCCTTGACCTCGTGCCGTTGCTGGCATGGGAGATGCTGGGCATGAATGTTGAGCCGGTCTTTGGCATCAAGGGCCGTGGCGATGGCCGTCTTATGTTTGAGCGCGGCGAGGCCACGATCGATTATCAGACCTCGTCAAGCTACCTCGGTGCCTCTGCCGATCTGGTCGAAAAGGGTCAAGCCGTGCCGATGATGACATGGGGCGCGCTGGACGACGATGGCAACATCGTTCGTGACCCCACCTTCCCCGACATCCTGACCTTCAAGGAAGTCTGCGAAGCCACCGAAGGCTGTGAGACCGAAGGTGAGGCTTGGGACGCGTGGAAAGCCTTCTTTATCGCAGGTTTTCCGGTGCAAAAGATCGCCTTCCTGCCCGCAGGGACGCCCGATGACGTGATCGAAACCTACACGGCAGCCTTCGACGCGGTGCGCAACCGCGAAGATTTCGCCCAAATCGCCGAGAAGCGCGTCGGGAAATACCCCGTCTTCGTAGGTGAAGGCGCGGCAAAGGCGACGCAGCGCGGCACGACCGTCTCCGCGGAGGCGAAGGCCTTCGTCACCAACTGGCTGCAAGAAGCCTATGGCGTTTCGCTGAAGTAAGCGAGACCCCCACGGCCCCGGGCGCGCCCCGGGGCCACCCCCTCCCTTTAATTTAACATTTCGAGGTCGGTGCGATGGATCTGTTCGCAACCGCTCTGCCTGCGCTTGGCCAGGCATGGGCTCTAATTTTGCAACCTGTAGTACTGGGATATCTGGTGTTGGGCGTCGTCATGGGCCTGGCTGTCGGCGTCTTTCCCGGCCTCGGTGGGATCGCGGGATTGTCTCTGCTTTTGCCCTTCATGTTCGGCATGGACCCGGTGCTGGGTCTGGCGCTGATGATCGGCATGGTCGCGGTCGTGCCGACCTCAGACACTTTCGCTTCCGTCCTCATGGGCATCCCCGGTTCTTCGGCCAGCCAAGCTACGGTGCTCGATGGCTTTCCCATGGCCAAGAAAGGCCAAGCCGCGCGGGCGCTTTCGGCGGCTTTCACCTCATCGCTCTTCGGCGGTCTGGTCGGCGCGGCTTTCCTGACGTTGTTCATCGTTGTTGCGCGTCCCATCGTGTTGTCTTTCGGCCTGCCCGAGATGCTGATGATCTCGATCCTCGGCCTGTCGATGGTGGCGGTGCTGGCGGGGCGCGTAGCGCTTAAAGGTCTGGCGGCAGCGGGGCTTGGCCTGCTCATTGGCACCATCGGCGAGGCTGATGCGGGCGGCTCCCTGCGGATGGCGACCTATGACATCCCCTATCTAACAGACGGCTTGAAACTGGTGATCGTCGGCCTTGGCATCTTTGCCGTGCCCGAGATCGTATCGCTCCTGCGCCAAGACCGGGCGATTTCCAAAGAAGCCAAACTCGGCGCGGGCTGGGGCGACGGCGTGCGCGACTGGGTGGCCAACAAATGGCTGTCGGTCCGCTGCTCACTGATCGGCGTGGTGGTCGGCGTCATCCCCGGCCTTGGTGGGTCAGTCGTTGACTGGATCGCCTACGGGCACGCGGTTCAAACGACGAAAGACAAATCGAATTTCGGCAAAGGCGAAGTGCGTGGCGTGATCGGGCCGGAAAGCTCGAACAACGCGAAAGAGGGCGGCGGCTTGGTCCCTACCCTGCTGTTCGGCATCCCCGGTTCTGGCTCCATGGCGATCTTCATCGGGGCCATCGCCCTGCTGGGGTCCGGCGAGATCGAAGTCGGCCCCTCGATGCTGCGCGACAACCTCGACATCACCTATTCGATTGTCTGGCTGCTGGCGCTGGCCAATGTCGTCGGCACGCTGCTGTGCATCGCGGCTTCGGGCGGAATCGCCAAGCTGACCACGATCCGCTTCACCTACCTCGCGCCTTTCCTGTTCATGCTGATCTCCTTCGCGGCGTTCCAGTCGGGGCAGAACTTCGAAGACATCCTCGCGCTTTTCGTGATCGGCCTGATCGGTATCTTCTTGCGCCGCTTTGACTGGTCGCGCCCGGCCTTCCTGATCGGTTTCGTCCTGTCGAACCCGGTCGAGAAATTCTCGAACCAAGCGTTTCAGATCGCGTCGTTCCGGTTCCGCAAATCCTTTGAGGATGGGATGGACTATATCTTCTCCCCTATCGTCATCGTGCTGCTGATCGTCACCGTGGTCTCTGTCGTGCTGGGCCTGCGTCAGGCCAAGTCGATCATGGCCGAGGGCGATGTTCAGTCCGGTTCCAAACGCGCGCCGTTGGTCTTTCTGCTGATCATCATGGGCTACGTGGTGGCCGCGCTGATCAATGCCTCGCTAATCCCCGACTACAACATGACAGACAAGATCGTGCCGCTGGTCGTGGGGGGCATCGCCTTGGCTGCGCTACTGATCTTGCTGGTGCAGATGATCCTGCGTCCCGAAAGCGATGCGATCTTTGCCGACAAGGAAGTCTCGGGCGAGGACGCGGATGCGCCCTATGGCCTCTGGAGCACGCTGGCGTGGTTCGTGGGGTTGATCGTCGCCACATACTTCGTCGGCTTCATCCTCGCGCTCTTGGGCTTTTTGATCAGCTTCCTGCGGGTTCGCGCACAGGCGCATTGGCCGAAAACCCTGATCCTGACGGCCTGCGGCATCGCGCTGATGTGCGTCATGGCCGGGGCACTCAACCGTGATTTCCCGCCGGGTCTGCTGCAAGGCGCAGTCGATCTGCCCTGGCCGCTGAACTGAGGAGCTTAGAGATGACACAGACTGCTATCCCCTATCTCTTCATGCGCGGCGGCACCTCGCGGGGGCCATACTTCAACCGCGCGGATCTGCCCCAAGACCGCGAAACCCTCGCCGAAGTGCTGCTCGCCGTGGTCGGCTCCGGCCATCCGCTCAACATCGACGGCATCGGCGGCGGCGCGGCGGTCACCACCAAGGTCGCGATGCTATCGCCTTCAGACGACGGTTGGGCCGATGTGGACTATTTCTTCGCCCAAGTCTCGGTCGAGGATCGGCTGGTCGACTTCAAACCGACCTGCGGAAACATCCTGTCCGGTGTTGGCCCTGCGGCGGTGGAATTGGGCCTCGTCCAGCCCACCGGCGATGTGACGGATGTGAAGATCCACGCCGTCAACACTGGGGCCAAGGTGCTCTCCAAAGTGCTGACCCCCGGCGGCGTGCTTACCTATGACGGCGACACCGAGATCGCGGGCGTGCCCGGCACCGGTGCAGCCGTGGCGCTGAACTTCATGGGGGTCGTCGGCTCTTCGACCGGGGCGTTTTTGCCCACGGGCAAGATCCGCAATACCTTTGACGGGATCGAAGTCACCTGCATGGATGTTGCCATGCCGATGGTCATCGCCCGCGCGGCGGACTTTGGCCTGACGGGGTACGAGAGCGTGGCCGAGCTTGACGCGAACACGGATTTCTTTGCCCGTATGGAAGCCATCCGCCTTCAGGCCGGGGCCGCCATGGGCATGGGAGACGTGGCAAAATCCGTTACGCCGAAGTTCGGCTTGCTCGCCCCAGCCCAGAACGGTGGCACCATCGCGACGCGCTATTTCATGCCGTGGAACACGCACCCCTCCATGGCGGTGACCGGGGCGCAATGCCTTGCTTCCTGCGCGCTCACCCCCGGCAGTGTGGCCGATGGCCTGTTGGAACGCCCCATTCAAAGCCCCGCCGACGTTGTGCTCGAACATGCCTCTGGCACGATTGACGTGCTGGTGGATTACGACACGTCCGACGGCTTCGCGCTGAACTCCGCCGGGCTGCTGCGGACGGCCCGCAAGCTGGCGGATGGCTGTGTCTTTGTCCCCTCGCGCATTTGGGAGGGCCGCTGACATGCCCGTGATGAACCTGCTTGTCGCCTTCAACGGCTCGGACGCTTCCGTCGCCGCGCTGCGCTATGCCGCCTCACTGGCCAAACAGCGCGGCGCACATGTGACGGCGATCCTTGCGCATACCGCGCATGAGGTGATCGACCGTCGTTCCCGCTGGATCCCCGAAGAGGCTCGCGCCCTGTTGGAGGCTGCCAACAACGAAATCTTGGCCGAGGTCATCCGCCGGTTCGAAGAACTCCGCCCCGCCCTCGGTCTGGGCGACGCGCTGGATTTCCGCGAAGAGACCGGCCGCATCGACATGCTGCTTTCCGAAGGCGCGCGGTACTACGACATGCTGATCGTCGGTGCCCGTACCGAGAGTGATGACGCCCATGTGACCCACCACCCGGACCGCATCGCCTTGCAGTCCGGGCGTCCGGTGATCGTGGTGCCCGCGGGCTATGACGCAGGCGCGCAGCACAGCCACGCGGCGCTGGCATGGGACGGTGGTCGCGCCGCCGCGCGGGCGCTGTCGGACAGCTTGCGCCTGCTTGAGGCCGATGGCCGGGTCAGCGTGCTGACGGTCGGCAAACGCACATCCTGGCCGATCACCGATCTGATGACCCACCTCGACCGCCACGGCGTCGAAGCGGTGCATGAGGACTTTCCGACAACCCATCCGGTTTCACAGACTCTACTGTCCTATTGCGAGCGCCATGACCCCTCGCTGCTGGTGCTGGGTGCCTATGAGCATTCCAAATTTCGTGAAGATTTCCTTGGCGGCGTGACCGCCGAGGTGCTGGAAAAGATCAAAATCCCCGTTTTGTTGTCCCATTGAGAAGCGAATGATGACCAATTACGAGAAAATCAAAACCGCCCGCCGTGATCTGGAAAAACTGCGTGCCGAGCTGATCGCCAGCCTCAACACTCAAAAAGACCGCGACCCCGATCTGCTGATCCTGCACGAACGGGTCAGCAAAGCGATCAACGCGCTTTCAGCATAGGGTGCAGGGATGAAGGTTCATATACTCGACGACTGGTTCGACACCCTGCGCGGACTGCCCTGCTTTAACCTGCTGGCGGGGCATGATGTCACCGTCTGGACGGATCATCAGCCTGACGAGGCGATCTTGGCCGACCGTTTACAGGATGCCGACTGCGTCGTACTCTTTCGCGAGCGGACCAAGGTGACGCGGGGGTTGCTGGAGCGTCTGCCAAACCTGCGCCTGATTTCGCAGCGCGGTGCCTATCCGCATGTGGACGTCGCGGCCTGCACCGATCAGGGCGTGCTGCTGTGTTCCAACAAAGGTGCGGATGGGGCCAACCATGCGGCGGCGGAACTGACCTTTGCGCTGATCCTTGCGGCCATGCGGCAGTTGCCGCAGCAGATGACGAGCGTGAAGGCAGGCAACTGGCAGATAGGCGTAGGGCGCAGTCTGCGCGGGCGGCGGCTGGGGCTTTATGGCTATGGGCGTATCGGACGTGTGGTGGCGGACTATGCCCGCGCCTTCGGGATGGAGATCATCTGGTGGAGTTCCGAAGCCGGGCGCGCGCGGGCGAAAGCGGATGGTGAGACCGTCGCCGAAAGCCGCGCGGCGTTTTTCGGGTCCTGTGACGTGGTTTCGCTGCATCTGCGACTTACATCTGAGACGCGCGGCAGTGTCACCGCCGACGACCTCGGTGCGATGCAGCCGCGTTCGGTATTAGTGAACACCTCCCGCGCCGGACTGATTGCCGAAGGCGCGCTGCTGCAAGCGCTTAACGCCGGGCATCTGAGCGCGGCGGCGGTGGATGTCTTTGATTTCGAGCCGCTGACCGATCCCAACGACCCGCTGCTCTCGCATCCCAGATTGATCGCCACCCCGCATATCGGCTTTGTCACCGAGGATGAATTCGACAAGCAATTCGCGGATATCTTCGAACAGGTGAACGCCTATGCGGCAGGCGCTCCGATCCATATGATCAACCCTTCCGTCTACGCGCCATAAACCCCGCAACCAGCGGCGCGCCGACGATCACCAGCACGATGCGGGTCAGATGGTGGGTGATGACAAAGCCCAAATCCGCACCGGTCACGATGGCCAGCACCGTCATCTCGGCCTGCCCGCCCGGCGCGAAGGCAAGGAATGCCTCGACCGGGTTACCCAACCCGGCCCAAGTGACAAGCCCGGTGAAACCTGCGGCCAAAACGGCGAGCACCAGCACATAGGCGATGCCCGCCAGCACCACCCGCGTCAGCTCGCGCCATGTCACGCCCAGAAAATGCACGCCGATCCCGCAGCCGATAAAGAACTGCGCGGCCAGGATGGCCTCGGCGGGCGGGCGGCTGTGGATCAGGCCAGCCAGTGACAAGACAGCGGTGACGCTCATGGGGCCGAGGATCGAGGCACCGAACAGGCCAATCCGCTCTCCTCCCTTCCAGCCGATCAGGGCGGCGGCGGCCATCAGGGCCATCTCTCCCACTGGCAGTTCCGTCACCGGCGCGCCGATAGGATTGGTCAGCCCCGTCCCGTAAGCCAGCGTCAGGAAAGCAGGCGCGAGGGTAACGATGATCAGCACCCGCGTGGCATGGATCAGGGACAGCGCGCGCGGATCGCCCCCCGCTTCGGTGCCAAAGATAACCATGTCCTGCAAGCCACCCGGCATCGCGGCGTAATAGGCTGTCGGCGCGTCGAAGCCCCAAACATGCCGAAAGAACGGCACGCCGATAATCCCGATCAACGCAATAAAGACCGGGACCAGCGCCACCGACATCGCCATTTGTGGCAGTTGGTGAAACAGATCAGGCGTGATCGAAGCCCCAACCGCCACCCCAAGGATCGTGCGCGCCGCCACCGAAACTTGACCGAAGCCTTTGATCGGCAGGTTCGACAGCGCCGCGATAAGACAGGCGGCCATAGGGCCGAAAAGGAATGGCAGCGGCAGGTCGAGCCACCAGAAGGCCAAAGTGCCAGCCCCGGCGAGGATGAGGGTAAGCGACCGGTTTCGGGTTGGTTGGGCAATGCGCATGGGGTCCACTCCTGCAGTTTATCGGACTTGATCGTTATTGCATACTATTGTATCCACATGTATGCAATAATGACCTTTGGGGGCGTTTTATGAGCGAAGAAGACCGCACACCGCAGGGCAATTCTGCCTATGCGCAACTGATGGACGAACTGCGTGCCGGTCGGCTGAATCCCGGCGACCGCCTGCGGGAGACCGAACTGGCCGAACGTTTGGGCGTTTCCCGCACCCCCGTGCGCGAAGCGATCCGACAGTTAGAGGCAGACGGTGTCGTGGCCCATATCCCCCGCCAAGGGGCGAGCATCCGCACGCTGGACTACGCCGAGGTGATGGAACTCTACGAGATGCGCGCCGTGCTGGAGGGCACCGCCGCACGGCTCGCCGCCCGCGCTGCCTCGGACATCGAGATTGAAGAGTTGCAGGACATGAACCAGCAGCTTGCCACCCTGGGCAATGTGCCCGAAGCCTTCACCCTCAACCGCCAGTTCCACGCAGCCCTTCTGGACGCCGCGAAGAACCGTTTTCTCACCCGGTCGATCCATACACTGCAAAAGACGCTGATGATCCTCGGCCCGACGACGCTCACCGATCCTGCCCGTGCCGAGAAAGCGGTGGAGGAACATTTTGGCGTTCTGGATGCGATCAAGGCCCGTGATGCCGCCCTCGCCGAAGCGGCGATGCGCGCGCATATCGAAGCGGCCCAACGGGTTCGGGTGCGCGCCCTGCGCGCGCAGCCCACGCGCGATGAAACCTATGACGGAGACCTGCTGTGACCGAGACCTACGATATCGTCGTGATCGGCGGCGGCAATGCGGCCCTTTGCGCCGCGATCACCGCCGCCGAAGACGGCGCCCGCGTGCTGATCCTTGAGACCGCGCCAAAACCCTACCGGGGCGGCAATTCGCGCCACACCCGCAACTTCCGCTGCATGCACCATGGCCCCTTGGGCCCATTGGTCGAAAGCTACACCGAAGAGGAATACCTCGCCGATCTGATGAAGGTGACGGGTGGCAAGACGGATGAACATCTCGCACGCCTCGCCATCCGCTCTTCCGAGGAATGCCTGCCGTGGATGGAAGCCCATGGCGTGCGGTTTCAGCCTTCGCTGTCGGGCACCCTGTCACTGGCGCGCACCAACGCCTTCTTTCGCGGCGGTGGCAAAAGCCTTGTGAACGCCTATTACCGCACTGCCGAAAGGCTGGGCGTGGAGGTGCTCTATGAAGCCGCCGTGACCCACCTCGAGCTGGAAGGCGACCGGGTGACGCGGGTGGACTATACCCATGAGGGGGCCGCCAAGAGCCTCTCGCCCAAATCCGTCGTCGTGGCCTCTGGCGGATTTCAGGCCGACACCGACTGGCTGGCACGCGCATGGGGGCCAGCGGCGAAGAATTTCCTGATCCGCGGCACGCCCTACAACCGCGGCGTGGTATTGGCGGACCTGCTGGATCAAGGCATCGCGCAGGTTGGCGACCCGACCCAATGTCACGCCGTCGCCATCGACGGGCGGGCACCGAAATTCGATGGCGGGATCGTCACACGGCTGGATTGCGTGCCCTTCTCCATCGTCGTCAACAAAGACGCACAGCGGTTCTATGATGAGGGTGAGGATGTCTGGCCGAAACGCTATGCCATCTGGGGCCGACTGGTGGCCGCGCAGCCCGATCAGGTCGGCTATGTCATCATCGATGCCAAATCGCTGAACCTGTTTATGCCCTCGGTGTTCCCGCCGATCAAGGCAGACACGCTGGCGGAACTGGCGGGCAAAATGGGCCTGCCCGCCGACGCGCTAGAGCAGACCGTGGCCGAATTCAACGAAGCCTGCGGCGATCAAAGCGGCTTTCACCCCACCGAGCTGGACGGGGTCGCCACCTCCGGCCTCACCCCGCCCAAGACCAACTGGGCGCGACCGATCACCAAGCCGCCGTTCTACGGCTATTCGCTGCGCACTGGCGTCACCTTTACCTATCTCGGGCTGAAGGTGGATGAAAACGCGCAATGCTCCATCGACGACCGCCTTGCCAGCAACCTTTGGGCGGCGGGCGAAACCATGGCCGGGTCGATTCTGGGCCAAGGCTACCTCGCCGGTTTCGGCATGACCATCGGCACCGTATTCGGACGTATCGCAGGCAAGGAGGCCGCAGCCCATGCAAATTGATCTACTCCAAGAGGCCCGCCGTCAGGCCGAAATCTGCAACGCCTGCCGCTATTGCGAGGGGTACTGCTCGGTTTTCCCTGCCCTTCAGGCCGAACGCGCCTTTTCGGACGGGGATCTAACGCAACTGGCGAACCTCTGTCACAATTGCCGGGGCTGCTACTACGCCTGCCAATACACCGCCCCGCATGAGTTTGAACTGAACTTGCCGCAAGCCTTGGCCGATGTGCGCCAAGACAGTTGGGAAGAGTTTGCCTTTCCACGTGCCGCCGGGAAAGCCTTCCAGAAAAACGGCCTCGCCATCGTGCTCGCCACTGTCTTGGGCTTTGCATTGCTGTTTTGGGCTGCCCGTGCGCTGGCCGCCGCAGGAGGCGAAGGATTCTATGCGGTACTGTCTCACAATGCGATGGTAGCGATCTTCCTGCCCGCCTTTCTGTTTCCGTTGATAAGCATTGCCATCGGCCTGCGCCGCTACTGGCAAACCGTGGGCGGCACCCGGGTTCGCCTGTCGCATTTGCGCGGGGCCATCGCCTCTGTCGCGAACATGCGCAACCTCAAGGGCGGCCACGGCGACGGCTGCAACTTTGAAGACGAAGACCGCTTCACCCATGCCCGCCGCTATGCGCATCAGGCAATCATGTATGGCTTTCTGCTGTGTTTCGCTTCGACCAGCGTAGGAACCCTGATGCACTATCTGCTGGATATGCCCGCCCCTTATGGGCTGTTTTCGGCACCAAAGATTCTTGGGCTCTCAGGTGGCATTCTATTGGTGTTGGGCTGTAGCAAGATGGTCTGGCTTAAGCTGCGGTCTGACAAATCGCTCGGCGCGACTAATGCCTTTGGCGGCGAAATAGCCTTTACCGGATTGCTGGGGTTTGTCGGACTATCGGGGCTGCTGCTCTATGCGGCAGGCGGCACCGGCTGGATGCCGGGTCTTTTGGTCATACATCTCGGCGCGGTGCTGGCGTTTTTCCTGCTCACGCCTTTCACCAAGATGGCGCATGGGTTCTACCGAATGGCAGCGCTGGTCAGGGATGCACAGCGGCGCGAGGTGGGCTGACTTTAGGCTTTCCAGCAACGCTTGCAGATCACCCCGGCCGCGCCTACAGACGGCGCGACCGGCGGAAGATCATTCGCCGAAGTGGATGACTGAACGGATGCTCTTGCCTTCATGCATCAGGTCGAAGGCTTCGTTGATCTGTTCCAGCCCCATGGCGTGGGTGATGAAGTCATTCAGCTTGAATTCGCCGTTCATGTAGCGCTCGACATAGTCAGGTAGCTCGGAGCGTCCCTTGACCCCGCCAAAGGCCGACCCCCGCCAGACACGCCCCGTGACCAACTGGAACGGACGGGTAGAGATTTCCTGCCCCGCCCCGGCAACCCCGATGACTACGGATTCGCCCCAGCCCTTGTGGCAGCATTCCAACGCCGAGCGCATAACATTGACGTTGCCGATACACTCGAACGAATAATCCACGCCGCCGTCGGTCATCTCGACAATCACGTCCTGAATGGGTTTGTCGTGATCTTTGGGGTTGATGAAATCGGTGGCGCCCAGCTTGCGGGCAAGATCGAATTTGCTTTCGTTGATATCGATCACGATGATCCGGCTGGCCTTGGCCATGGTCGCGCCGATCACGGCGGACAGGCCAATGCCGCCCATGCCGAAGATCGCAACGGTCGACCCCTCTTCGACCTTCGCGGTGTTCATCACAGCCCCCATGCCAGTAGTGACGCCGCAGCCCAGAAGGCAAACCTCTTCAAGCGGCGCATCGGGGTTAACCTTGGCAAGCGATATCTCGGGCAGCACTGTGTATTCCGAGAAGGTCGAGCAGCCCATGTAGTGCAGGATGGGCTGACCATCCTTGTAGAACCGGCTGGTGCCGTCGGGCATCAGACCGCGCCCTTGGGTTTCCCGAATCTTCTGGCAGAGGTTGGTCTTGCCGGATTTGCAGAATTTGCACTCGCCACATTCTGGCGTGTAGAGCGGGATCACATGGTCACCCACCGCCACGCTGGTGACGCCCTCGCCGATGGATTCGACAATCCCGCCCCCTTCATGGCCCAGAATGACCGGGAACAGGCCTTCGGGGTCTTCGCCCGACAAAGTGAAAGCATCGGTATGGCAAACGCCCGAGGCGATAATTTTGATGCGCACTTCGCCAGCCTTAGGCGGCATTACGTCGATTTCCTCGATCGAGAGAGGTTCGTTAACGGCCCAGGCGACGGCCGCTTTGCATTTGATGATATCGGTCATGGGGCTCACTTCGCGGTTAGGATTATTTTGGCGGGTGACGGTGTAGGGACTGTCATTTACACTGTTTCCCACTGGCGATAATCAGAGATATCTGCAAAACACCGTTACCTATTAGCAATAGTTCTTCGGCCATTAAGATTGAAAGGAACATCATGCTGAGTTGGGAGGGGGTATCAGAATTTGTGGCCGTCGCTGAAGCCCAAAGCTTTACAGCTGCTGCCAACAGCTTGGGTATTTCTACGGCTCAGGTCAGCCGCCAAGTCGGCGCACTTGAGGCGCGATTGGACACCAAGCTGTTCTACCGCACCACGCGCAAGGTCACGATCACCGAGACGGGTCAGGTGTATTACAACCATTGCCGGCAGGTGCTTGATGGGCTGGCCGAAGCCGAGCGCGCGATCACCGATCTGCATCAAAGCCCCAAGGGACGGCTGAACCTTACAGCCCCGGTGACATATGGCGAGAACCGCATCGCGCCTTTGGTCAACGACTTCGTGCGGCGCTATCCTGATCTTGAGGTCAACCTCAGGCTGACCAATCAGCTGCTCGATCTTGTAGCGGAAAGCTACGATCTCGCAATCCGGCTGGGAGAGTTGGAAGACAGCTCCATGATGGCAAAGCGGCTGGCCTCTCGCAGGCATTACACCTGCGCGGCACCCGAATACCTTTCCTCTCACGGAACCCCGCACACCCTGTCCGAACTTGACGGCTACAACTGTTTGCAAGGGGTTTCAGGAAAAAGGAACCACCCGCCACATCCGGGTGAAAGGCAATCTCCGCTGCAACAGCGGCGCATCGCTGGTCGATGCGGCGCTGAAGAACCTCGGGATCATCCAGCTGCCGGATTATTATGTAGAGGCGGAGCTGCGGGCCGGTCGGTTGATTTCTGTTTTGGATACGTATCGCGCGCCGGACGATGGCATCTGGGCGATCTATCCGCAGAACCGGCATCTTTCGCCAAAGGTCCGGCTGCTGCTTGATCACCTTGGGAAAGGGTTGCGATGATCTACAAAATCATCGCCTCAGAATTTGAAAGGGTTGCGATGATCGTGAGCGACCCGCCAAGTGCGCTGACCTTCGGGACTTGGGCCGTCATCTGAGCATCTTTGTCCGAAGGAGCGAGGACCCGGCAAAGATCGTATCTTTTGGCCTTGCGTTCAGCCACCTGCACCGGGGCTTCGTTCAGCGAAAGGCTCATTTGGCCGCACCATGAGGTAAACTAAGGCGACGTGGCAGATGCCCCTTCATGCCGGACCAAATGGCCCGATAGGCACCGTCCTATTGATGGAGCTCTTTTGCCAAAAACCGAACGAACAGAAGCGTGAGGTTCTCGCGGCGCGAGGTGTCTGGCCAGACGGCAAAAATTCCCAACGGTTTCAGCCGCCAATCGGCGAACAGGCGGCTCAGCTTGCCCTCCGTCTCCCCCCGGGCGGCGAGATGCTCGGGCAGAACCGTGGCGCCAAGGTTCTTGCAGGCGAAATGGTAGAGGGCATCCACGCTGTCCACTTCCAGCCGGGCTTGGCCCAGAACTTTCGCCTCTTCCCCACCGGGGCCGCTAAGGCGGGTATAGTCTGAGCGATGTCGGTAGCGCACCCAGTCCCAGTCTTCCAGATCGCAAGGATGCTCGGGGGCCGGGCGCGTTGCGGCATAGTCGCTGCCGACCACCAAGGCGCGCGCGCTTTCACCCAGTTTGCGCGACATCATCGCACTGTCGTCGAGCCAGCCCGCGCGGATATTCACGTCAAAACCATCGTTGATAAGGTCCATCCTCTGATCCGAAAAAGCCAACGACAGAGCGACTTGCGGATGAAGACGGGAAAATTCAGCGATCACCGTCGACAGGGTCGATGACGACATAAAGGCAGGGATCGACACCCTAAGCGCGCCCACCGGCTCCAACGACAGGGCGTTGAGGTCATTCAACCCGCTTTCGGCGCTTCGCAGCATGTCGGTCACCCGGGCGTAGAACATCCGCCCTTCGTTGCTGAGCGCGATCTTGCGGGTTGTGCGGTAAAGCAGTGTCACGCCAAGGAAATCTTCAAGTTCGGAGACGGTTTCACTCACCCGCGACGGTGCGACGCCAAGGGCTTTCGCCGCGGCCCGGAACGAGCCTTCGTCCACCACCCGGGCGAAGATGGCCATATGCTTTAGCTGATCGATCATTGTTCGGCCTGCCGGAACTATCACTTCTGGATTCCATGAATACCCCGATCAATGCGCCGGGAATAGATGTTCCTTGCAACACGAGGAACACCGCCATGAAAGCGACCACTCATCTCAACACCGAAAGCGCAGAGCGTTATCTGGGCACGCTCTGCAAACATTTCGGCCACAAGGTGCCCGTCACCCACACGCGCCAAAACGGCCATATCGAACTGCCTTTCGGGGCATGTGAACTGGCCGCAACAAAGGGCCAGTTGTCACTGAGCGCGACAGCCGATGACCGGGCCGCTCTCGATAAGGTCGTGCAGGTCATTACCAGCCACCTCGAGCGTTTTGCCTTCCGCGAAGACCCCAAGCTCACCTGGACCTACGCCGCCTGAGAGCTCAGCTGGCCCGAACTTTTCGGGTGCCGCGCGGAGTGGCACCCGAAATCTTGAACTTAACCAAGGCCCCATTCCTTCGGGGCACCCGATATGGAGCGACACATGAAACGCAGAACCCTTCTGAGAACGTCACTCGGCGCATCTCTGGCCATCCTTCTCGGACAACACGCAGGAGCAAAAGAAATGGACACGGTTACACAAGAGAGCTTTGACACCGTAATGGCCTTCATGGGCGCTATGGGGGCGGGCGATATGGAGAAAATGCGGGCCCTGATGGCCGAGGATATGGTCTGGCACAACGAGGGCGACGAAAGCTTGCCGTGGATCGGTGAGGCACGCGGCAAGGAGGCAGTCTTCGACTTTCTTGGCGTCTTTGGCCAGAATTTTCAGACAACCGCTTGGGACAACACAGATGCCTTTGCCGCAGGCGACACCGTTGCCGTCTTTGGTAAGATGAGCGGCATCACCACGAAATCCGGCAAAGAGACTGGCCCCTTCACCTTTGCCCTGCGTGCCAAGGTCCGCGATGGTCAGGTGGTGCTGTGGCACTGGTTCGAAGACAGCTTTGCCGTCAGCAAAGCCTACCACGGCTAATATCCGCAACCTGGCAGGGCCCGTCAGGCCCCGCCAGCGAGACCACAGTCAAAGGAGAGCCCCATGCGCTATGCTGTCACCGCCGTTTCAGGACAACTCGGTCAAGAAATCGCCCGCAAACTCATAGAACGAACAGATCACGCCTCGGTCATCGGCCTCGCCCGGACGCCGGGCAATGTCACCGAGTTAGGGATCGAGGTGCGCCCCGGCGACTATGACCAGCCGGACGCGCTTCGAACATCCCTTGCAGGCGTTGATGCCCTTGTGCTCGTCTCAGGCATGGCCCCGCCCGAAGACCGCATCGGCCAGCACCGCAACGTGATCGAGGCGGCCAAGGTCGCCGGCATTCGCAAGATCGTCTACACCAGCATTCAAGGTCCCGAAGTCGGGACCGCCTTCTCACCCGTCGTGCAGAGCAACCGCCAGACCGAGGCCGACATCCGCGCCAGCGGTCTGGATTGGACCATCGGTCGCAACGGCATCTACATCGAGCCTGACGTTGAATATATCGACAGCTACCGCGCCAAGGGCGAGATCGCCAACAGCGCGGGGGACGGCAAATGCGGCTACACGACCCGTTCCGAATTGGCCCATGCCTATGCCGCTTTGCTGACGCGGGACGAGCTGAACCGTCAAACCTTTGATTTGAACGGCACGCCGATCACTCAGGCGGAACTAACGCAGTATATGAACGCCGCATATGGCACAGCGCTTACCTATCGCGGCATGTCGGCCGAAGACTATGTCGCTGACCGCACCGCCGAGCTTGGCGATTTTATCGGCCCGATTATCGGCGGCATCTACGACGGCATCCGCCGCGGTGCCTTTGACGCCCCCGGCGATTATGAAACCGCGACCGGACGCCCGCATCAAAGCTGGGAAGATTATTTCACCTCGCTGTTACGCTGATCGCCACAGATACGCGGCGCGACCCGCGTAGAACGACCAACCTTTCGGAGATATTTGCGTGCTGAAATCCACATGGGATCACCCCATCACCTTCTGGGCGCTGTTGAGCCTCCCCACCATTCCAATGACCCTTGGCCTGACCTCCGGCACGCCGGACGCGGTCAAAACTCTTTTGCATCCCACCGGTGAATTCGCCGCGCGGTTCATGATCATCGCGATGATGATCACCCCGCTGATGATGCTTTTTCGCGATGCGAGCTGGCCGCGCTGGCTGATGAAGCGTCGGCGCTATCTTGGCGTGGCCGCATTCTTCTACGCGCTGGCCCACACGGTGCTTTACCTCATTGATGAAGGCGCCATAGCCTTCACTGGCGGCGAGGTATCAAAGCTGTACATCTGGACCGGCTGGATCGCCTTTCTTATCTTTGTGCCATTGGCTGTTACGTCGACAGACGCATGGGTGCGCCGCCTTGGGCGGTCGTGGAAAAAGCTACAGCAGTTTGTCTATGCTGCGGCTATACTAACCCTCATCCACTGGGCTGCCCTGCACGATTGGGGCGGCGTCGGCGCGGCTCTCGTGCATTTTGCGCCTCTGGTCGCTCTTGAGGTGTACCGTCTGTGGTCAACCCAACAACGCCGCCGCCACCGCGCGTTGACGTAAGCGAAGGGTTGCGGGGCAAATTCTCCGTTCGTTCGTTCGGCGATCTAAAGCTTAATAGCCGATCTCCCCACCTTTATAGGGAATCTTCGCACCTACCGTCAAAATACATAAGCCACCCATCGTGTCGGACGCAGCGAACGGCCCAAACCGGACCTTGGGCCGGCGGGCAAGGAAAGTCTCCTTCAGACACTTTTGGCTATAAAATACAAGCTTTCCCGCTACGATCTTCACCGACTAAACCAAGTGCTTCCCGATATGCGTTACCGTTAATGCTTCTTACCTTCGAATGACCCATTGTTTGAAGCTGGCCTCCAATGCGCCACATGGCGCGAGGATCAGGTCGCGGGACTGGTATGGGCCCGCATCGTCAATTATCTCGGCAACGGTGACGCACTGTGCAGGGTCCGAGGCCAAACGCATCTCCATGCTCGCGTCGTCATAAACAAACTGCTGTGCGGGATCAGCCTTGTCGCAGGAGATCAGACCAAATGGGTTTTCGGCATTCTCCGGATCATTATACGCCATGCACAGACCATCATAGGTCGCCGACGCGATCATGCCCGTCTCTGCCGCATAGGTGAACAACACGTCGTCCCCTTCCGGTTTGCATGAATGGGCGTGAAGCTGATCGCTCAGACCGCGCCCTTCAGTATCGATGCACCAGCCGAGCGACGCTTCCTCGTCAAGGTTATCGGCAAGATGAATGACGGGCCCGTCGGTCTGGAGGCTTGGTGCCTCCGCATGAGCCGAAAATGGGATACTTTGGCCCAATACGATCAGCGCGGCAAAGGCCAAGTTTGAGCTTGGAAACCTCATTGCTCACTCCTTATGGAACTGTTGTCGAAAGGTACGAATGCGCGCTGCATTGACGCCTTGGTCACTGCGCCCCACCCTTGAAACGCCGCGCATGTCCACGCGGCTCCCGTTCTCGGCAGGGGTAACTGCAACGACAATATCGTCGGCGAAATAGAAGACTGATGTGCGCGCGGTGGCCTCGAACCGATGACGGGTTGGATCGGTCGCAACGATCTCCCACCCCATTTCGCCTGCCACCTGCAATGCCCGCTCAAAGGCTGCGTCCGTGCTCAGGCCGGTCTCAAGTGGCACAATATCGGGATAGGCTGTCGCTTGTTGGTCTGCCACTTCTACACCGCCGTATTCGAGCGTGTTGCGCGCACCCGCGCGGGTGTCATCCAGCACCTCGAAGGCCGGGGGATTGGCGGTATCAGTCGTGATGTCATGGATTGGCGCCGCGCGCGGTTGGGGGTTCACAGTGCTTGAAATCAGGGGAAACAGGACCCCCAGTCCAAGCAGCGTGACCACGCCGCCGATCGCAGCCCAACCCTTTTCGCCCCGGCCAAGATGGATGGCCAAAGCGATCAGCCCCGCGCTGAAGATGCCCACCCCGATTGCGTTAAAGTAGCTCCGGTAAAGCCCGAACCCTATGATCGGTTCCCAAAGCCCCAAGCGCGCTCCGAACAAGATCAGTGTAACGCAAGTTAACCCAGCAACGGCGATCAGGGCGGCAATTTTTCCAGTATGTTTCATGTGTTCGGCCTTTCACGACCAGCGTTGATATGTGCTCAATTACTCGGGTGACCAGTTACCGCCGCCCCTGCCCCCGTCGCGATCTTCAGCGTGGCCCAGGCCTGCGCCGCTTCATTCGTGGCCGAGGCCGCCGAGATCCTTGCGGCATTGGTATTCCGGTCGGTTTCCAGCAGGTTCAACAGCGTGATGGCACCGTTTCGATAATTCTCCTGTGCCAATGTCAGCGCCCGGCCGTAGTCGCTGGCGGCGGTTCGCAGCAGCTGCGCCCTCTGGCGCGCGCGGGTGAGGTTGGACTGTGCGACTTGGACATCCTCGACCGCTTCGTTGATCGAGGCCCGCCAAGCGATCTCGGCCTGCCGTGCGACAGAGAGTTGCGCGTCACGGCTGGCTTTCAAGAGGCCCTGATTGAATACTGGAAGGGACAATTGCGGCCCGAAACTCCACGCATCTGTGGCGTCCGTGCGGCCCACCGTTCCGGACAGGGACAAGGCCGGGTAAAGCGCGGCCTCGGCGACGCCCACGTTGGCAACGGCAGCGGCCAAATCGGCTTCGGCGCTGCGCACATCGGGCCTATTGCGAAGCAGGTCCGCAGGTACGCCGGTGCGCGCACCCCCGGGGCTGGAGAGTTGGGGCGCACCTTTTTGCATCTGTGCCTTGATCGGGCCCGCGGGTTCATTCAGCAGTGTCGCAATGGCGTAGACATTTGCGTCAAACAAGGCGGCGAACTGCGGCAAATCGGCCCGCGCCGTCGAAAGCAAGGCCTGCGCTTCGGCCACTTCATATTCGGTGGCCGCGCCCGCATCGAACTGGCTTCGGGTGATGCTCACCGTCTCTTCGCGCGTAGCGATGGCGGTGCGCGTCAAGGCCATCGCCTCTTGGTAATAGCGCGCGTCGGAATAGGCAGCGATAAGTTCGGCCAGCCATGCAAGACGAACGGTCTCTTCCTCCGCCCGGGCGGCAGTAAGCGAAGCAACAGCGGCCTCGCGCTCGCGCCGGATACCACCGAAGAGATCAATCACCAGCGAGGCACCCAAAGACCCGCTTTCGACGGTGCTCGTACCGCTGGTGCCGTCGCCACCGGATGTGGTCACTGATCCGGTCAGCGATCCGTCCGCCGCAGCGTTAACCCCGGTTGTGCGCAACTCAGCTTGCGCTTGGCGTATGCGCTCACCCGCAGCGATCACATCAAGGTTTTGGGCAAGACCCCGTGCAATGAAACTCGTGAGGATCGAGTCTTTATAGTTCAGCCACCACTGCTGGGTGGCTACCGCGCCGATCTGCTCTGCATTGCCACCGACAAACCGGGTTTCCATGGCCACTTCGGGGCGCTGGTAATCAGTGCCGACAGCACAGCCCGCGACAAGCAGACCCAGTACGAGATAGTAAGGTTTCACTGAGCTTTCTCCACTCGCTTACGGAAAATTTCTGTTGTTCGGATTACGGCGACGTAGAAGACCGGCACCATCACGATCCCGATGACCGCCGAAAAGATGATCCCGCCGAGCATCCCCGTCCCGATGGATTTTTGCGCATTGGCCCCTGCCCCGGAGGCGAGCACCAGCGGCATGATGCCAAAACCAAAGGCAAGGGAGGTCATTAGGATGGGGCGCAGACGCTGGCGCGCTGCCATGACGGTGGCTTCCAGCAATACTTTGCCTTCCGCCCGTAGGGATTCCGCGAACTCAACGATCAGAATGGCATTTCGCGCCGCAAGGCCGATCGTGGTAAGCAAGCCTACCTTGAAATAGACGTCGTTCGACTGTCCGAAATACCACGTTGTCACCAGCGCCCCCAGAATGCCCACGGGCACCGAAAGCATCACCGCAAAAGGCACGGCCCAGCTTTCGTAGAGGGCGGCGAGACAGAGAAAGACGACCAGCGCCGAGATCGTATAGAGAATGGCTTCCTGATCGCCGGACAACCGTTCCTGATAGCTCAGCCCTGTCCAGGCCGAGGCGTAGGACCCGTCCAGATCAGCGGTAAGCTGTTCCATCACCTCCATCGCATCGCCCGAACTGATGCCCGCTGCCGCTTCGCCGGAAAGCTCCAGCGCGCGGGTGCCGCCATAGCGCGACAGTTTGGGCGTGATAGTTTCCCATTCGCGGCTGATAAAGGCCGACAGTGGCACCATCTCCGAACTGTCGTTCCGCACATACCAATGATCTATGTCGTCAGGCTGCATGCGCCAGTCCGCACCGCCCTGCACAATGACCTCGCGCAGGTTATTGCCCAGCGGGAAATCGTTGACATAGGTGCCAGAAAACACGGTCGCGAGCATGGCGTTCACGCTCGACAAAGACACGCCCAAAGCCTCGGCCTTCTGCTGGTCGATACGCAATTTCAACGACGGTTCCGTCGCAGCATCATTGCCGCGCAGGTTGGTCACGCGACCGTCAGCAAGCCCTGCCGCGACCAGTTTATCTGCGGCATCGCTTAGCGCTTCCTGACCCGCGCCCGACTGATCGACGAGGTACATTGCAAAGCCCGAAGAGGTACCCAGCCCCGGAATGGCAGGCGGTTGAAGAACAAAGATGCTGCCCAGTCGGGACTGGAAGAACTTGCCATTGGCCCGCATCATCAGATCAGCCGCATCAAGCCCAGGACGCTCTTCGTAGTCCTTGAGCCTGATGAACATCATCCCGTAGTTCTGACCAGACCCCCCGAAACTGTATCCGACATTGGCAAAGACGCCATCGACCATTTCGGTCTCTTCGGTCAGCAAGTATTGCTCGATCTGTTCAATCGTGTTGGCTGTCTGCTGAACTGTCGATCCCTGAGGCAGTTCGATCATGGTCATAAGCACGCCCTGATCTTCGGTCGGCAGGAACGACGACGGCAGACGGTCGTAGACCCAATAAGCGCCAAATCCGACGAGGGCCAATACCACCACCATACGGAAAGGCCGCATGGACAACCGCCCGACAAGCGAAGCATAGCCACCCGTCAGACGGTCAAGGCCGCCATTGAACCAGCGCAGCGGAAGCAGAGGCTTCTTGTCATGGTTAGGTTTGAGAAGCTGCGCGCACATTGCAGGCGTAAGGATCAGGGCGACGAAAAGCGACAGCACCATCGCCGAAATAATCGTGACCGAGAACTGTTTGTAGATGACCCCCGTCGACCCATCCATGAAGGCCATCGGCAGGAACACAGCAGAAAGCACCATCACGATCCCGATGAGCGCCGAGGAAATCTCCCCCATACTCTTTTCCGTGGCGGCGACGGCGTCCAACCCCTCTTCTTCCATCACCCGTTCGACGTTCTCGACGACAACAATCGCGTCATCGACCAACAGACCAATGGCCAAGACCAATGCGAACATGGAAAGGGTGTTGATTGACATGCCGAAGGCAGACAGCACGCCGAAGGTGCCCAACAACACCACCGGCACGGCGATGGTCGGGATGATCGTGGCCCGCCAGCTTTGCAAGAAAAGGAAGATGACAAGAAAGACGAGGACAATCGCCTCGATCAACGTCTCATAGACTTGGTCGATGGATTCCTCGACGAAGGGCGAGGTGTCATAGGGATATTCGACCACTACGCCCTCGGGCAACGCGGAAGAAAGATTGCCCACCACGTCCCGCACCGCTTCGGCGGTATCCACCGCATTGGCACCGGTGGAAAGGTTCACCGCAAAGCCCGCCGCCGGATGACCATTAAAGCGGCTTACACTGCCGTAGTCCTCTTCGGCGAGTTCGATCGTGGCGACATCGGCAAGGTAAATGGCCGACCCGTCCGTATTGGTCTTCAGCAGGATGTTCCGAAAGTCCTCAACCGTTTCAAGCTGGGACTGCGCCGACAGGGAGACCGTGAACTGCTGACCTTTCACCACCGGCTGTTCACCCAGACTGCCGACCGTCACGTTCGTGTTCTGCTCGGATACGGCCGTGGTCACGTCCGAAGATGTCAGTTGATACTGGAACAGCTTTTCGGGGTTCAACCAAATGCGCATTGCGTATTCGGTGCCGAAAACATTGATCGACCCCACCCCCGCCGTGCGCTGTACCGGGTCTTCAATCGTGCTGCTCAGCAGGTCGCCCAGTTCAAGCGAGGTATAGCTGCCGTCTTCGCTGACAAGCGCCCCGACCATCAGGACCGAGTCCGTCGAGCGGGAGACGGAAACGCCCTGGCTCGTCACGATGTCGGGCAGCTGCGATTCGACCAGTTGCAGTTTGTTCTGGACCTGCACCTGCGCCATGTCAGGATCAATACTGTCATCAAAGGTCAGCGATACACTCGCCGCCCCTTCGCTGGAGGATGATGTCATATAGGTGAGCCCGTCCAACCCCGTCAGCCCGTCCTCGATGACAGTGGTGACCGAATTCTCCACCGTTGCGGCCGAGGCCCCGGTATAGGTGGCGGAAATTCGAACGGTGGTGGGCGCGATATCAGGATACTGCGAGATCGGCAGACCCGTCATACTGAAAGCGCCCAGCAACATGGTGGCAATCGCCAGAACCCAAGCAAAAACAGGGCGGTGGATGAAGAAACGCGCCATCAATCAATCCTCCGCCGCGGGGGCAGCGATATCCCGAGAAACGCCATCCTCGTCGATCGTCACGGCCACGGGGCTGACCTCTTGCCCTGCGCGGACGGATGAAAGGCCGTCCACAACGAGCCGATCCCCATCGTTCAGCCCCTCACGCACGATCCATGCGTTCTGATAGGTACCGTCATCTTCGAGAGTCACCTGTTCGGCCTTGCCGTCTTCACCGATAACATACGCAGTCAGTTTACCTGAGTTGCCACGCGTCGCTGCACGCTGCGGAACAAGGTAGGCTTGCATCGTGCCAAGCACGATTTCCCCCCGCACAAACATGCCCGGAAGGATAATGTGGTCCGGGTTGTCAAAGGTGAAACGGATGGTCACGGTTCCGGTGGAGGTCGAGACATTGTTACCCGGCGTGACCAACTGCCCGGTTCCACGATAGATGTCGCCGTTCTCTAACGTCAATGTCGCTTGAAGGGTGTCGTTTTGTTGCAGATCACCTTCGGCAATGGCGCTGCGCACCGACAGGATACGCGCGCTTGCCTCCATCATATCCACATAGATCGGATCTGAGGTGACGATGCTCGTCAAAGCGTCGGCCTGCCCAGCCGTAACCAAATCCCCCACCGAAACGGTTGATACATCTGCACGCCCGGCGATCGGGCTGGTCATCGTCGTCCACGACAGCTCGGTCTCGGCATATTCAACCGCCGCTTTGTTTGCATCAAGCGTGGCCTTTGCTTCGGCCAGACTGGCACGCGCCGCTTCGACCTCTGCCTCGGTGTAGCCGCGTCCGGAGAGTTGTTCGGCGCGGTCATAGGCCGCCTGCTTCACAGGCAGGTTGGCTTCGGCAGTGGCCAGATTGGCACGGGCTGTCGCGACAGCCGCGAGATAGGAGGCATCGTCGATCCGGAAAAGCGGGTCCCCGACCTCAAGCAATTGTCCGGGCGTGTAGAGGATCTCTTTGACCACACCGCCGACACGCGGGCGCACTTCAACGTCTTGAAACGCAACGGCCCGGCCCGGCGTGGTCACAATGCGTGGGATTTCCTCCATCTGAATGTCGATCACACCTACTTCAAGCGGCCCCGCCGCGGGCATGCCATCGGGAGGGCCGCCCTGCGCGCTCGCCATCGTGGCAGCCCCCGCGAACGCAAGCGCTGCGCCAAACATTTTCCAAACGCCGATTTTCATGTGCTTCTCGATCCTTGACTATCCAGCAGGTTTGGTGCCTTGTAGGCAGATGTTGCACAGTGCGCAAGGAATTCAGACATGACAGTTTCGTTACGAGAGCGAAGACGACAGCAGACGGCACGTGAGATTCAGCTGGCGACGCTGGATTTGGCCGTTAAAAAAGGGTTAGAGAATGTGACGACCGAGGAGATCGCTGCGACAACTGGCATCAGCACGCGCACTTTCTTCAACTACTATACCAACAAGGAAACGGCTGCGGTTGGGGCCCCGCCCCCCTTTTCGGAGGCTGCGAAAGAAGCGTTACGCAGCGGAAACGGACCGCTCGCGGACGATCTCAAGATGTTCTTGGATCAACACTTCGCCGCGCTGACCAATGATGAACCTATTCTCAAGATGATCGGCACGGTTCTGCGTTCAAACGAAAGAGCGAGAGGTATTCTGCAAGGGTTTCTCATGATGGAGCGCAGAGAGCTTACAGAATGCCTGAGCCAGCGCGTTAAGAACCCGCAAGCCGCCGCTGCACTTGCAAATTACACGACCGACGCCGTGGGCAGGGCAATCTTCCTCTGGGAGCACGGGGAAGGACTGTCACTGGGTGCCGCGTTGGACACAGTTTGGGAAGGAACAATCGCTGCGGCGGCCCTATTGACGCCGCCGTCCTGATTTCTTTCCGAGCGTTACGTTCGGGCACTTCGGGCGAAGGAGTTTGATTTCGGCGACAACCCTTTGCCGAAGGCAGTCCGGGTGCCGAACGATCAGGCGAAGGTTTCCGCCACTATTTCTTTCGCGAACCCAGCGTCCAACACCCCGCGGTTCAGCAAGCGATACCAGAACGCGCCATGTATCAAGGCCGACAGTGTCTCCACGTTCCGCCCCGGCGAAAGCTCTCCGCGGTCCTGCGCCCGGCGGAGCAAAGCGGTGATCAAAGCTCGTAGGGTGTCCCCGTCGATGCGCAAGTGTTCGAAAATACGGATCAGGAAATCTTCGAGCAAGGTCCGACAATCCTCTGCCCCGTCCCAAGAAGGTTCAGCGGCATAGGTGTTGCTCTGCTCAAAAACGGCTTCGAGGACAAGGTCAGCCTTCGTATTCCAGCGGTTGTAGAGCGTTTGGCGCGCCACGCCAGCCTGCTCGATGATTTCCGAAACCGAGATTTTCTCATAGCCCAGTTCCCGAACCCGACGTAGAGCCACAGCCTTCAATGCCGTGCTGGCGTCTTGATTTGCGGGCCGCCCGCTTGGCCTTTTTCCTGACATGCACAGTTCCTGTTCATAGATGCAGAATAGTCCGTGATTGATCACTAGACGGCCGTCCACTAATTGCCAATAGACCGCAGTCTAATATTATTGTCGGAGCCGAGCTGTCACAGATTTCCCTTATCCCAAAACGGGCCTTTGCCGTTACCGCCACCTTGGGCCTTTTGTCCCTCTTTCCCCCATTGGCCACCGATATGTACCTCGCCCCACTCGGTGAGCTCGCGGCCTCCATGAACGCCACCCATACGGCCGCTGAACTTTCGCTTTCGATTTTCTTCCTCGGCCTCTGTGTCGGGCAGATCTTCATTGGCCCATTGGCTGATACTGACCTGGGCGACACAATCGCGGCAACCAACAGACCTCGTGCTGCAAGCCCTTCTGATGGCTGTCTTGCGACGCAAACCTAAGCGACGCGTCCTGATCCACACGGATCAAGGCTTGACGAATATAGGAGCTTCAATGCGATCGTTGAGAGCTTCTTCAAGCTGCTCAAACGGGAACACGTACGGCGTCGAACATATTAAACCCGCGAGCAGGCCAGACAGGACATCTTCGACTACATCGAAATGTTCTATAACCCGAAACTCAAACATGTCAGAAACCGTATGCTGTCGCCTGTCGACTTCGAAAACAGACAGTTCAATGTGAACCAAGAAGGTGTCTAGGGAACTAGGGGCTATGCACCTTGTGAGCAACTTTGCACTTGCAGCAAATGACCGCTTCTCGTCGAAGATGTCAGTCGATACGAACGGCCCAAAGCCGACATTTGCCCAAGTCCTTCGATGCGGCGGTTGCAGCACACATTGCCGACCTTTGCTGCAAGAGCAAAACGTGATGCGGGCCGAACTGACCCAACGCGGGACAAAGCTGCCACGTAGCCACTTAAACTGGATCTCCTCTCCGACACCCGGATGCTCGCGAGGAGCCTGGCCTTGGATGGTAGTTCAAATGGTTTCGGTTCCGCTGAGCGACGCATTGGCGGACCCGAAATTATCGGAAGCTATGACTGGGGCTGGGGCTGGGGCTGAGGCAAACGGCGGGTGGGCCGCCCTTACAAGGGGAGCGACAGTTGCACGGGTTTGAACAGCCGGTGGTCTTTGGTCGTGGCCTGCGCCCGCAGAACCACCATCGCAGCGGCGCGGGCGTCTTCGCCTGCGTCATGGTGGTGAAAGTCAAGGTTCAGCACCTGTTTCAGTTTGCCCAGACCGTGGCCGCCGTTGCCCTTCAATTCGGGCCATGCCTTGCGCGCGATGGTCACGCTGTCGTGCCATGTCAGGTGTGGCCGCGGAAGGCCCTGCGCTTTGCATGCGGCGTTGATCGCATGTTCATCGAACCTGCTGTGCTGCACCATCGGGTGGCGTGACAGCAACGGCCAGATTTGGGGCCAGACCTGCGCAAAGCTTCCGGCACCGCGCACAGTCTCCGGCCCAATCCCGTGCAGGTCAACATTGAAGGGCGCGAACGGCATAAGCGGGTCGACATAGGTGGACCATGTAAAAATGCTGTCATCAAAGCCAACGCAGGCGATCCCGATCTGGCAAATACTGGCGCTGTCGCCACAGGCGGTTTCGACATCCAGTGCAATGAACTGGAAATCACCTACGGGCAGAGGCGGAATCAATCCGATGTTCCCCGAAGCCGGGCTTTCAACACAGCGATGAGCATGTCAGACGCCGCGCGCAATTCCGCGACATCCCCTGTCAGACGGGAGTAGGACCAAATACCCTGCACCGAGATCATGATATAGCGCGCAAGCGCCTCGATTTCGGCATCACTCAATGAGCCATGATCCCCATTCTCATGGGCCAGCACCTTGCGAAAGCCTGCTGTCAGTCGATCGCTATGCGCGCGCAGCTTTTGGCGGGTTTCCTGCGCATCTTCAGGGATCTGGGGCAGTGTGTTGCCCACAAGGCATCCCTTACCAAAGCCGCCCGAGTCCTCGAAACGCGCCAGAAGGTTATCGAAATACTTTTGAATGCCCTCGATTCCCGCGCCTTCGGCCTCGACCGGCGCAAAGGCTGGAGTGACGACGGTGTCCTGGTATCTGTCGAGACAGGCGTGGAACAGATCCTCCTTGCCGCCAAAATCGCTGTAGATTCCAGCTCGGCTCACGCCGGTTTCGCGCACCAGATCGCCCATGGAAACAACGTGAAAACCAGTCTTCCAGAACGTTTTGAGCGCACTGTCCAACAGGTTTTCGCGGGTTTGAGATTTCGTTCTTGGCATTTTTGACCTTGTTTTAGAATGATCGTTCTTCTGCATCTACCCCGACTCAAACACAAGCCCGAGGTACTCGCATGACTACGTCTTTCCGCGACAAAAAGAAATTTGCCACCGTCCATGGTAAGCAGATGGCCTATATCGAAGAAGGGTCCGGCGATCCGATTGTCTTCCTGCATGGCAATCCGATGTCGTCTTATCTGTGGCGCAATGTGATGCCCCACCTTGCCGGGAAAGGCAGGCTGATCGCGCCAGACCTGATTGGCATGGGCGATAGTGACAAGCTCGATAATTCTGGCCCGGACAGCTATACCTTCGTCGAACACCGCAAATATCTGTTTGCTTTGCTTGAGCAATTGGGCGTCACCGCCAACGTCACACTGGTCATCCATGACTGGGGTTCCGGTTTGGGTTTCTATTGGGCACATACGCATCCCGAGGCCGTCAAAGGCATTGCCTTCATGGAAGCAATCGTCGAAACCCGTGATAGCTGGGACCAGTTTCCCGACCGCGCCCGTGAAATGTTCCAAGCCCTACGCTCGCCTGCTGGCGAGGAGATGGTTCTTGAAAAGAACCTCTTTGTCGAAGCGCTGGTTCCCGGTTCCATCCTGCGGGATTTGACCGAAGAAGAAATGAACGAATACCGCCGCCCCTTCGCCAACGCAGGCGAAGATCGCCGCCCCACATTGACATGGCCGCGTCAGATCCCGATTGAAGGGCAGCCAGCAGATGTGACGGAAATCGTCGATGCCTATGTCGACTGGCTTGGCAAGACATCAATTCCCAAGCTCTTCGTCAATGCGGACCCCGGCGTGCTGATCACGGGGGCGGTACGTGACCGTGTGCGCAGTTGGCCCAATATCACCGAAGTGACTGTGCCCGGATTGCACTTCATTCAGGAAGACGCCCCGGACGAGATCGGTGTAGCCGTGCGTGATTGGCACGCCAGCTTGTAACCCCACCAGTTGTACCGGGCGCGGACCACAATCGACCGCCGCAGCAGTCGGCTTTCTACACAATGGCTCGGATGAGCCTGCAGCGGCAGCCGAGCTTGCCGCTGCAACTCTCGCAGCTGATTTGCCAAAATCATCGGCAGGTTTTCCCAATAACTGAACGACACAAAGGGCCACCGGCACGTTCAAGAAATTCATCTTCGGCACTGCGTTGCTGAACTTTCTCTTTGCGCCAATGATCATCGGGCAGGCTGTGCAAATGCCCAACCCTGCGAATTTCGTGTTTTCCTTCACGCTTGCGGGTTTCTTCATCATGGCCGCATCATTGTTGATCTGGGCAACCCGCGATCTTGTCGCGCGCGCACCCGTTGTGTTCTGGAGCGCTATATCGCGTTTGGCTGCAATCACGGCTGTGCTCTACGCCGTGCCAAACGGGTTGGCTGATCCGTCGCAATACGCCTTTGTATTGTTCGATGGCTTGGTCAGTTTGATCTATATCGTTGAGTCTCTTCGCGTCACAGGTCGTTCGATGCTCGATTTCCTGCTGTGGCGGATCGCATGAGACCTGATTGCTCAGGCGCCATATTGGTTCATCATCATATCAACCGACTGGTCAATCATGGCGTCCATTTCGTCAGGACTGACCAAGGGTGCCCCCAACATGAACGGCCAAAACGCCTTGCCCTTCAACAATGATATGAACTCTTCTGCCGCTTGTCGGGGGTTTGGGATCGTCAGCACCCCGTCGGCGGCGGCCTCTTTGAACAACTGTTCAAATGATGCCGTATAGTCGACTTCATTCTGGATTTCCCTGACAAGTTCCGGATCCCGCAGGATCTCAGTCATCAACATCTTGTTGGCGTTCATGACTTCGGGCGACGTGTAAAGTCGCGCCTGCGCACGTCCCATCTCAATCAGTTGCTCTCGGATATCCATGCCGGGCTGGTAGCTGACCTTCAGGTTGTCCGCGATGACCCTCCATTGGCGCAGCATCAGGGTTTGGAAGAGCACTTCCTTGCTTTCAAAATACCGATACACGGTGCGCTTGGACGCACCGGCCCGCTTGGAGATTCGGTCCATGCTGGCCGCAAGGAACCCATTCTCGCAGAATTCATCAAACGCGCCTTGCAGGATCGAGCCACGCTTATCTACCGAATTTTCAGCCACTTCACTCATTCTGTCGGTCTACACACCACTTCCAGGAATTGCCATTTTTTTTGGCTTGGTAAACTTGCGGGTTTACCTGTGACTCTTTACGCCACATAAGTACACCGACCAGTTTACCCACATTCCAATCGTATTGCCAGATGGAGATTGACCATGACTATCAAGCTAAAAATTAACGGGGCCGAACGCTCTGTCGAAGCAGAACCGGGCACACCATTGCTGTGGGTGATCCGGGACGAACTGAAGCTGACCGGCACCAAATTCGGCTGCGGCGTCGCGTCGTGCGGCGCTTGCACCGTGCATGTCGACGGCGAACCGACCCGGTCGTGCCAGACCTATATCGAAGACGTCGAAGGTGCTGAAGTTTCCACCATCGAAGCGATTGGCGATGACAAGATCGGTGCCGCAGTACAGCAAGCCTGGAAAGAGCTCGACGTGGTGCAATGCGGGTACTGCCAATCTGGTCAGATCATGTCTGCGGTGGGCCTGTTGAAAGAAACGCCAAAGCCAACGGTGGAAGAGATTGACGCCTACATGGACGGAAATGCCTGCCGCTGTGCCACCTATCAACGTATCCGCGCCGGTATCCAGCGCGCCGCAGACATCGTGGAGGGTTAAGCCATGACCATCAACACATCCCGCCGCAGTTTCCTCAAAGGTGCAGGTGCGGCCGTTGCCGTTCTGGCCGTTGGGATTGACCCCAAGGGCGCGCTTGCCGCGTCGACGTCGGAGGCCGGCACAGCCATCACGCCCTTCGTGAAAATCTATGCCGATGGTACCGTTGCAGCCATCATCAAGCGCTTTGAAGGCGGGCAAGGCACCTCTACGGGCCTGTCCACGCTGATCGCGGAAGAGCTGAACATGGAGCTTAGCGATATCACCTTCGAAACGGCCCCGTCAGATACCGCCGTTTACAACAACCTGTTCTTTGGCGCGCTGCAGGGCACGGGCGGATCGACCGCAATGGCCAATTCGTTCATGCAATATCGCACCGCAGGCGCGGCCGCGCGTGACGTATTATTGCAAGCCGCGGCCAAGGATTGGGACGTGGACGTCTCTGAGCTGACACTTGCCAATGGCGTCATTTCAGGCGCGGGCAAAGAGGGCCAGATCGGTGAGTTTATCTCCACCGCTGTGCAGATCGCGGTGCCGGTCGAGCCCGTCCTGAAGGCCCCCGAAGACTGGACCCAGATCGGCAACACCCAAAAAGCGCGCCGCGACAGCGACGACAAGGTTAACGGCGAAGGCATCTATGGCATGGATATCCAACTGGATAACCAGATGGTTGCCGCAATCAAACGCATTCCGCAATACGGCGCAACTGTCGCGTCGTTCGACGATAGCGCCGCCAAGGACGTCACGGGATTTATCATGGCCAAGGCGCTGCCCAACGGCGCGGGCGTGGTGGCCTATGCCGAAAATACCTGGGCCGCGTTTCAAGCGCGCGACGCGATCGAGGTGGAGTGGGATTTGAGCAAGGCCGAAACCCGCAGCAGCGACGAGATCAAGCAACAGCTACTGGCAGCTGTGAACACTGATCCGCAGTGGCAAGCATCCGAAACGACATTGGATGCGACGACCGCAGCGTTGCAAGGTGCCGCCCAAGTCGTAGAGCGCGAATTCTTCCTGCCGATGCTTGCTCATGCAACGATGGAGCCCCTGTCGGCCACAATCGCAGCCACCGAAGACGGCGGCGTGATCATGTATGACGGTGCGCAGGGGCCCACCATGAACCACGCCACGATGCACCAGATCCTTGGCATCCCGATGGACAAGATTCAGGTCAAAACCCTTTATGCAGGCGGGTTCTTTGGCCGTCGCTTCAACGCGGGTGCGGACTATATCGTAGAAACGACACTCGCCTTTTCGATGACCGACCAGACCCGCCCGGTTAAACTGGTCTGGTCCCGCGAAGATGACCTGTCTGGCGGCTGGTACCGCCCGGCCTATGCGCACAAGGTGCGTGTCGGTCTGGACGATGCGGGCAAGATTGTTGGCTGGGATCACCGCGTGGCGGGTCAATCCATTGCAAAAGATGGGCCATTTGACGCTTTCTATGTCAAAGACGGTGTTGACATCTCTTCGGTGGAAGGGACGGCAGAAAATCCATATGCGATCCCCGGAATGCACATCGGCTTGACGGACGCGGCTCCGACAACAACCGTCAACTATTGGCGTTCCGTCGGTCACAGCCATAACGCCTATGTCATGGAAACCATGATGGATGTGGCCGCCGCCGCAGCCGGTCAGGATCCCGTCAGCTTCCGTCTTGCGTATTTGCCCGGCGACACAGTCGATCAAAAACGCAAAGCTGACGTCCTGAAACTGGCTGCCGAGAATGCCGGGTTTGGCAAGCCGTTGCCCGACGGGCATTTCCACGGTGTGGCCGTTCACAAATCCTTTGGCACATACTGTGCGCAGATCTGCGAAATCTCGATCGACGAAGATGACTATGTTCAGATCGAGAAATACACCGCCGCCGTCGACTGTGGCGTGGCAGTGAACCCCGACGTCGTCAAAGCCCAGGTCGAAGGGGCGATCGGCTTTGGCGTCGGTCACATCATGCGCGATCAGATCACGCTGGATGGCGGCGTCGTAGTGCAGCAAAACTTCCCCGACTACGAACCGCTGCGGATGCGCGACATCAAGTCCATCGAGGTGCATATCGTCAAGACAAACGAAGCACCCTCAGGCATTGGCGAGCCGGGCACACCGCCGGCGGGTCCAGCGCTCGCCAACGCAATCGCAGCCTCCGGGCGTGATCTGGTGACCCACCTGCCGATGATCGAAAACGGTGTGGATTTCGCCTGACGACCCTTTAGACCGCCGCAGCCATAGGGGTGCGGCGGTCTATCAATACCGGCTCCACAACCTTGCACGCGACACTGCGTCCCGCGCGGTTCAGAGCTCCTCTTCAAGCTATAACCATAAATGCGCCACCACTGAGTGCCTGCTTCTGGCTGTGTTTCAATGGCGGGTTCCAAGATGCTCTACCATAGAAGCGCAATTGCAGAGAACTTCCGCAATACGCCCTACCTACCGCAAGACGTAAGCGCCCCATAAGAGACATTCGTCACTGCAATCGGTGCCGCACTGACCGATGACGGAATCCAAGATCTGCCGGAAATGATCCGCGCCGCTCGCATCACCGACAAAACATGGCATCCTTCGCGCATCGTTCCCGGAAGGGCTGGCACTATCGAACCTACTTAGCAGCATCATTTCGAAAGGCGACCATAAAGCCCCTTATTTGCCGCAATAGCAGGATCGGAAACCGTAGCGTCCTGTAGCAATTCAGGCCTCTCAAGGGCAAGAAAGCCGCGAGATACCCTTATTTCCTTGGGACAATCAGCTATATTCAGAGATTTAAATGGTGCCCAGGGGCGGAATCGAACCACCGACACGAGGATTTTCAATCCACTGCTCTACCCCTGAGCTACCCGGGCACCGGAGACCACCGCAGTGGTCGGGTGTGCGGGTTCTAGGAGTTTGCGGCGGGGGTGTCCAGAGGGTTTTGCCATGTTTGGCAAAGGTTTTTTCGGAAAGTTCTAATGCGGCTTGTCGGGCGCGTTCAAAGCGGCCTCGGTGGCTTCGATTGCGGCCTCGATATCCTCGGGGTCGCGGCTGGGGGTCGCGTAGCTGCCGTTCAGCCACTTGGCCAGATCCACGTCAGCGCAGCGCCTGGAACAGAAGGGGCGATACTTGGGAGAGGCTTCACGGTCGCAGATCGGGCAGGTCACTTTAGCACCTCGGCCAAAGGCATACGGGCGCGTTTG
>MAAC01017869.1_pt1 | contig 36180 bp, 35 predicted proteins | sample 1115981 | NCBI WGS metagenome assembly MAAC01 (sample SAMN04961126, study PRJNA320927) | seawater metagenome | isolation source: sample BD02T64 sea water enriched with oil for 64 days | place: USA:Gulf of Mexico | collected 2013-07-27 | reverse complement strand
ACTTAAGGGGTCTTTTGTAAGCGCTTTAGATTTTGAATATACAACCACCTTCTTTCCATTAATAACATGCTCTACCATTCTTTGATTATCATCATCTAAGGATACAAAAACATCTCTTTCTTTTACGGGTTCATTTTCTTCAACTGTTCTATATGTAATATTACCAGTAGACTGAGCAATTAAATAAGCATCAACCTTGCTCAACCAAGAAGAATTAGATAAATCATAGGCAAGTGGTCTTTTTGGTGTAAGCTTTGATTTTATTTTATCATTTAAATCTCCAAATCCACTAGCAGCAATAAACGCATATAATTTACCATGATATTTTTGGTTAATTATTGCTGGTACATGAGATGTTTTCTTTAAGTGTAAGCTACCTGATATAAGTAACGCCTTTTTATTTTTATTTAATACTTCATTGATAACTACTTTTGCGTAATGAGGATCTCTGGGGTTATTTTTATGAAAAAGATTCCATCCCTTTTTAAAGTCCGGTTTTTCCCAATCAAAGGGTACCCCTCCAACAACAACTCTCATTTTTTTATGCTTCGGTAATGTTTTATTTTCTTCTCTAACAGCTTTTACGAACCCTGCAAATTGATCTGCATGATAACTCAACATTTGTGATACAAGCAGATTTCTCCATACCTTTTGTACATTCTTATAGGGTACATCTTCATTTGAAATGTATTTGTCTAAGGTTTCTTGATAGAGCGCATTACCATATTCAAGAACGATAACATCAACTTTTTGTTGAAACTCTTTATTCTTTATCAATTGAATATATACTTGATGTAAGTCATTACTACCATGAATTTCGCCAATAGAAACAAGGTCATAGGTTTCAAATTTTTCCAATACTAAATTTAACGGAGTTATAGGCTTTAAAGTTTGTGCTGTACCTGAAAAAATACTTATTAATAATATTAATAATGCATAATAATTTTTATTCATAATATATCAGTTCTAAGGATTTATTTATATTGTTAGGGCAAATGTAACAACTATAAAATCAGTTATACAACTATAAATACAGTTTAACAATTATTTAATAAATAATGATTGCTTTTAGTGATGCGGTTCCAATTGCGCTTAAAGCTGGTATGTTGATGTCAACCCTTCCTCCTATCCCATCTTAAGTCTGAAACAATCATCTATGGGATTCTCTTTAGAACGTCCCTAGTGCACAATAATTCCTTCAGTTGTTTCAACTTTTTATTTTTGCTGTCCAATGAGATACAATTAGCATAAGTTTTTAACAGATGGCACAGAGCCGCAAAAACTATACACAATAACGCCTATATTAAATTGTTCCTTTCAAATAAAAAATGAAACCAAAACAACTACTTATAATTTGTAACAGGCAGAAAACTATTGATATCCAAAAGTGAATTAATCAACTTTTTTCGCATACATTTTATAAACAAGGGTCCAAGTTTTCATCTTATCATAAGAGTGATAGATATTTCTTTGGTAGTTATTATCAGATATCACATTATCAATAGCTTTAACATCAAATTTTTCTTTACCACTATACCCCCCTATCACAATTGTGGTCATTTTTCCATCTACTATTTTAGAAGTGAATTCATGCCACCGCTGTGAATTTGCATTTAGAAAAAGTGCTTTCCATTCTTTTCTCGTCGTATTAAATGTCCTTACATCAGTTGAAAAAAATCCTTTTGTGGTGGTAAATTGAGACTGAAACGTTTTGTGATCTTTTAAAAATACACCCTTTACAGTGGCAACTGCATCCAATTTTTTAAAAGTTCCATCTTCTTGCTTCATTTCCATTTCTTGCTTCATTTCCATTTTTGTATGCCACACACCACGGTAATACTCGAATTGTGAAAGTTCAGGAATAGATTTATCGGCAAAACCGAAATCAGTTTGTGATTGTGAAAATAAATTGAGGTATAAAAAAAATGCAATGACAGTAATAAATGTTTTCATAAAAATCGCTTGTAAAAACACTAAAATAACACATATTCTCTGTACCATAAACGACTTTTGTATTTTATTATGATCCCATAGAATTAAAACAACGCCGCATTAACGTGTATAATTAATTGTTAGATGCTGTTTAACGATTACCAAGGAAAAATCTACCCAATTCCCTCTACCCCGTTCCTTTTTGCTATCTTAGTGCTTACAGAACAAACCATACACGAACACGTTGTGGGCAATATGAATATCTACACTCTTATGTAACACTCTAGAGCGTACAACGTCCTATAAAAAATCAACTAATCAATCAAAATATGAAATCAAATAAAAAAACTGGAAGGCTTTTAGGAATATTGTTTCTACTCATTTTTGCAACAGGTATAATAGTCTATCAGTTTTTACAAGGACCTATACTCTTTTCAGATGATTTTCTAACGACTACATCTGCAAACTCAAATGAAATTATTATTTCAACCTTGCTTTTATTTCTAAGTGGCATAACGTCTGTTGTTATAGCCACAATTTTGTTACCAATTTTTAAAAAATACAGCATCACTTTGGCCTTTTTATATTTGGCATTTTGCATATTAAGCTTCATAACGATATCAATTGACAATGTTAGTGTTCTATCTATGTTAGAATTAAGTTTAGAGTATGCTAAAAATGGAACTGACAATTCCGACATATTAAATACACTTGGTAATGTGTTTTATAAAAAACATTGGTGGACACACTACTTGAGTCTACTTATTTCTAGCTTCCCTGTTTTTCTTTTATACTTTACGTTGTACCTGTCTAAATTAATTCCAAAAGTTCTTTCTGTTTTTGGCATAATAGCGGCAATCCTTTTGTTTACTGAAATATTGTTTTCGATATTGGGAAATAGCATTAGTATGAATATGCTTCTTCCAATGGGACTCATTCAACTAATTTTTCCACTTTGGTTAATTTTCAAAGGATTGAATACATCAGTATTAGAAACTGAATTGAAATAATGGAATTTAGTTAGGAAAACTGTATACAACAAGGTGTTTAAAATATAAAAATTAGGAGCTGTGATAATCTGAAAATATAACACATTTAATCACTCTGATTTTCATACACAAACCGTTGATAATAATACAAGAGAATGAAAAGAATAATAGTCCAAGGCAGTTCTAGAAATAACGGCAACACCAACAAAATAGTTAAAATTTTAAATGAATATTTAGAGTTTGATTTAATTGATTTAAGTAATTGTAAAATCGGTCAATATGATTATGAAAACAAAAATAAAAACGATGACTTTTTGGCAACCATCAGAAAAATTGTAGAGTATGATTTAGTCATATTTGCAACACCCGTTTATTGGTATTCAATGAGTGGAACTATGAAAACATTCTTTGACAGAATAACAGATTGCTTGAAAACAGAAAAGGAAACAGGTCGCAAACTTCGTGGAAAAAATATGGCTGTCATTAGTTGTGGATCAGACAATCTTGAAAATGAAGGGTTTTTTATCCCTTTCGAAAAAAGCGCTGAATATCTTGGAATGAATTATTTAGGCGATACCCATACTTGGATTGAGGAAAATGAACCTTCAAATATAGTGCGACAACTAATCAAAGATTTTTCAAGCAAATTAAAACAAGATTTATAGCACCAGAATAAAATTATTTAAAAATGAATAAAAGAATCTTATCAATTGTAGCAATTAGCTTTTTAGTTTTTTCTTGTAAAAAGGAAGCCACCAAGGACACTCCAAAATTGGAGTATGAAATAGTAACTGAAGATATTGATAACTTCTGGGAAGCCTTCGATGCTTTAGGAACATCTCAAGATAGTGTGGCAACATTTCAAACAATGTTTATTGATAAAGCAACTCCCGAATTCAAAAAATTCTTAGAACTGAGAGGCTTTTTTACTGAAGAATATGTTAATCTGTCAAAAAACAATAAAAAATTCCTGAATTCTATAAGACCTATATTGAAGTCTATAAAAAATAACAGAAAAGAGTATGATAAAGTATATGAAAGTATGAATGAGCTTTATCCTGCTTTTAAAGCGCCAGATATTTGTTTTGCTATTAGCCCACTTCGAACTGGAGGTACAACAAGCAAAGGACTGATGCTAATAGGGTCTGAGATAGCTGCAGCAAACCCTAATACTGTTGACCTGTCAGAAATATCAGGTGTTCTAAAAAAAATTTTAGAAAACAGAAAGGGAAACATCTTGCATTTAGTGGCTCATGAAATGATACATACACAACAACCTATAGGTGATAATGCGAATGAATCTTTATTATCTCAGGCCATTATTGAAGGAGCAGCTTCTTTTATTTCGACGATTATTATGAAAGAGCAAACTATGAGTTTAGCAATATTTAACTATGGAGAATCTCATGAGAAAGAACTATGGCTAGAGTTTTATGAAGATGTACAACAAAACAAAGGGTTCAAAGATACTGATTGGTTCTACAATTATTTTTCAAATAGACCTCCAGATTTGGGATATTATATCGGGTATAAAATTTGTGAATCTTATTATAATGAAACTGAAGATAAAAAATTAGCCATTAAAAAAATAATTGAAATGGAAGATGCAAATTCGTTTTTAGAGAATAGTAAATATATAAGTAAGTTTAATAAATAATTAGGCTTACACCTGTTTGTAATCAATTAGAAATGGTGCTATTACCAAATGGATACAAACGGAAATAAACATAAAAGCAAATGTCAAATCCTTACCTTTCTACTTTCTTAAAATACCTATGACAGATTTAAAAGAACATTGTTGTGGTGCTGACCAGTTATTTGATTCTAAGACCGCTAAAAAGCAGTACAAAAAGTATTTAAAAAAAGGACCATCTAAAATCACCAAAAAACTCATTGGGCAATTAGAAAAAAACAACACCGGAGTGTCTCTCCTTGACGTAGGTGGTGGCATTGGTGCTATACAGTGGTGGTTTTTAAACCAAGGTGGAAAACAAACCTTTGGTGTAGACGCTTCTACTGGTTATACGGATTTGGCGCAAGGGCATGCTAAAAAAAACAACCTGAATGAAATCACTCATTTTATAATTGGAGATTTTACCACCAAAGCAAAGGAATTGCCTAAAGTAGACCATGTTACTTTGGACAAAGTGATTTGTTGCTATCCAGATTATGAATCCATTATAAATCAAGCATGCACTAAAACTCTAAATACCGTTTCTTTGAGTTACCCTATGGATGGCTCTATTGCAAATATATTTCGAAGTATGGGCGTTTTATTCATGAAATTGACCGGAAATCCATTTAAGCCCTATATACATAACGTGTCATCGGTTAGAAAACTTTTCATTGAAAATGGATTTAAGGTCAAAGAAAAAGAGTTGTCTTTTCCTTGGCACATCGAAACCTATGCTAAAAAATAGAGAATGAAAATATCATGGTTACTTTTTGAAATTTGTCTTTTGGCTTTATTTTCATGCCATAGTGCTCCCGAACAAATAGCGCCTAGTTTAGGGGGAGATGACAGTGCATTTTGGATAGAAGATGGCATCGCACTCCCGGAAAGTGATTCGTTGTTCTATTTGGAACACCCATCACCACTTTTTAGAAAAGAATTCAAAACAGATAAAGCTATTAAGTCAGCTTCCTTGAGCATAACAGCTGCTGGTTATTTCAAAGCATCCATAAATGGAAATGGTATTGAAGAAAATGTACTTGATCCGGCCTGGACAGATTTTAGTAAACGCATATATTATTCTGAATATGATGTTACTTCTCTAATTCAAAATGGTGATAATTGTTTAGGCGTGTCACTTGGTAACGGTTTTTACAGCCCTTTGCCAATGAGGAAATGGGGAAGAAGAAATCTGAGGGAGGACCTAACCGTTGGCAAACCGGTTTTTATTGCAAAACTCCACATTAGTTATAAAAATGGTGACTCTGAAGAAATTGTGTCTGACAATTCTTGGAATTATGCTTTGGGACCAATTATAAAAAACAGTGTTTACATTGGAGTTGCCTATAATGCCAACAATGAAATTGAAGGATGGGACCAACCCGGGTTTGATGACAAAGAATGGCAAGCAGCTACCATTGGAAATTCTCCTGGAGGGAAACTCGAAAAGGCATTTTTTCCTCCTGTTGAAATAACCCAAGAAATTACTCCGGTCGATATTTCTTCTCCTGAAAAAGGAGTATATATGGTTGACATGGGTGTGAATTTCACAGGGACTTATAAAATCAAACTATCTGGAGATGTAGGTGATACCATTATTTTCAAGTTTGGTGAACGCATTTATGAGGATGGAAGTGTAAACCCAATGACTGCTGTAGCAGGCCAAATTAAGAGAAAGGGCGTTGGTGGTCCTGGTGCACCAGACATCGCCTGGCAGACGGATAGTTATGTCATAGGCAATAAAAAAGGCCAATGGTTCAGTCCTGATTTCACCTACCACACTTACCGGTACATGGAGATTAAGGGTTTGAAAGGAAAGCCAAAACTGGATGATATTCGTGGGCTTTTTATGCACACCAATGTTACCAATGAAAATAACTTTTCCAGCTCATCCGAATTACTGAATTCGATTCAAGATGCTTCAGAAAGGACATTTTTGGCAAATTTAGTGAGTGTTCAATCAGATTGTCCTGCCCGAGAAAAATTTGGATATGGTGGTGATTTAAATGCTACCAGTGAAGCCTTCATTTATAATTTCGATATGCAGTCCTTCTATCGCAAAACCATTTATGATTGGGTAGATGCTATGAAAGATTCAAGTTTTGTAGATACCGCACCATTTACTGGTATAGAATATTGTGGCATTAGTTGGGAATCGGCTTATATGACTACGCAATATTACTTATACCTATACTATAATGATACCGACATTATAAATGAGCTCTATGTGCTAAATAACAAGTGGATGGATAAAGTAGCAATGATTCATCCTGAAGGAATTATTGACGATGGATTAAGTGATCATGAATCCCTAGAGCCTGTTCCAGTACAACTCACTGGTACTAGTCATTATTTGCAATGTGCTCGTATCATGAAGACCTTTGCTGGTGTAATAGGAATAGAAACAGATGTAAAAAAGTATGAAGCATTAGCCGATAAATTAAAAAACCAGATAAGGGCAGAATTTTGGGACAAACCATTCAATGGAAAAATCAATCGACAAACGCTATTTTCAACTTTACTCTATCACAAGGTTATACCTAGAGATGAGATTCCTGCCGCAAGAGACTCTCTATTAACGGCCATTAAAAATGGCCCATCAGAACATTTTAATACCGGCATTTTTGGTACTAAGTATGTGCTAGAATCACTTGCTGAAAATGGCACACCAAATGCAGTTTTTGATATCGTAAACAGTACAGCATATCCTGGTTGGGGCTTTATGATTGAGCAGGGTGCGTCATCATTATGGGAAACATGGAAAGAGAGTGATAATACATTCTCCAATAATCACCCCATGTTTGGGACGGTTTCCGAGTGGTATTATCGTTGGTTAGCTGGTATCAGACCTGATCCTGATCAACCGGGGTTTAAAGAATTCTTTTTAACACCTACTACACCAGAAGGACTTGAATCTGTTAACTGCACTTATAATTCGCCATATGGAGCAATCGTATCTAATTGGAAAAAGATGACATCAGAGGGTTATACCTATGAAATAACAGTTCCAAATGGCTCCAAGGCTAATATAAAGTTGCCAGTATCCCAATCACAAATAGTGATAATTATCAATGAACAGGGACTAAAAGTTGATGGCTTACAGACTGGGCAATTTTCGTTGCAAGAAGGTGACTATGTTATTACAGTAACTTCTGAAAAGAAATAGATATTAATTTCCAGCCTGAATAAGCTTCAGAATTTCCTATCGGTAAATCCTTATCACTGAACGATAGGATTCTCTTTTTTTTCTAACTTAGTCCCCAACGTAACGAAACCATTGCCGTGACGTTGTGCTCCATTAAAAATAAAGAAAAAAACAAATGAAAGCCTCAATACGTCGAAGATATGGCTCACCAAACCAAATAAGAGTTGAGAATATCGAAAAACCAATTCCAAAAGACAACCAAGTATTAGTTAAGGTCCATGCTACTACTGTCAATAGAACAGATTGTGCGAACCTTACAGCCAAACCTTTTATAATGAGGTTTGTTTTAGGATTATTTAAACCAAGAAAAATAATATTAGGGACAGATTTTGCAGGTGAAGTAATAACATTAGGGAAAAATGTCAGGTCATTTAGTATAGGTGATAATGTATTTGGTTTTATTGACACCGGATCAGAATCGCAAGCTGAATATATTACGACAACAGTGGGAAATTTATTTCTTATTCCAAAAAAGATAAATTATAAAGAAGCCGCGGCAAGTTTGGAAGGGGCTAATTATGCATATACTTTCATTCATAAAGTAAGTATCCAACCTGCACAAAAAATTCTAATTAACGGGGCTACTGGGGGGATTGGTTCTGCTCTCCTACAATTTGTAAGACAATATGATGTAAAGATCACAGCAACATGTAATACTAAAAACATCAAATTAATTCAATCATTAGGTGCTGACAAAATTTACGATTATACCAAAGAAGACTTTACAGATGACAATGATAAGTATGACTTTATATTTGATGCAGTAGGCAAAAGTACATTTGGAAAATGTAAGCCATTATTAAAAGAAAAAGGAATTTATATCTCATCTGAATTAGGCCCTTATTCCCAGAATATATTTTATCCCTTATTGACTTCAATGTTAAGTAAAAAAGTAATATTTCCTTTGCCTTATAGCAAGCAGAAAACGATCCCATATATTAGTAATCTTTTGGAGAAAGAAAAATTCAAGCCAGTAATAGACCGAGAGTATTCTATAGAAGCTATATCCAAAGCTTACGAATATGTAATGACAGGAGAAAAAACTGGAAATGTGATAATCAATGTTTTAAAAATTAAATAATCACTAACACAAGGTGTATAATTAATTGATGGATCAAGAACACAAGATATCTCCACTTACATTTGGGAAGACGACAAATTTTGGAATGAACTGGACAGCAGAAATATGATTCTTTATGCAATGCCTACTGACCCAATGAAAACAAAGAACTTGAGAATAAAAACGAAAGGATAACAACGTGTTCAAAACAACGCTATAATAGGCTTTCCAAAAGGTTTGTGCTTTAATTAAGTATATTGCAGCCTGAAAGGTAAGTGTATATTAATCCACTACTCTTATAGTATGAGACCGTTATAAGTATTTTTCCTCATTCTTAAGAAATATTATTTTGTGACTTTTAATTACTAGCTTTTCGTGTAAAATCTTAGTAAGCTCTTTTAAAATGAACAAACATCTATCCCGCCAAGAATTAGAAAATGAAATTGCTGAACTCAAAAAGCAAAATGAAACTTTTAAATCAAAATATTTAGATCAAAAAGAAGAAAGAGAAGATTATTTGCACACCATAATTAATTGTATCGGGGACCCTATATTTGTTAAGGATGAACATAGCAGGTTACTCCTGTTTAATGAAGCTTTTTGCAAATTATTTGAGCTCAAGAGAGCTGATATAATTGGTAAAACACTTGCAGAAGATGTTCATCCAGATGAGCGGGAGAGTTTCCTAAAGATAGATAAACAAGTTCTTGCAAATGGCGTTGAAAACATTAATGAAGAGACCATTACAGTGCGGGGGAAACCAACGCGAAAAATTTCTACAAGGAAGACAAGGTTTATTGATTCTGAAGGAGAAAAATTTCTTGTCGGGATTATTCACGATATTACTGAACGCAAGCAAGGAGAGGAAAACTTACGCAATAGTGAAACTCAATTAATAAAACTTAATAACACTAAAGACAAAATCTTTTCAATTATTGCTCATGATTTAAAAGGTCCGTTTTACACTATTTTAGAATTTTCAAAACTTTTAAACAAAGAGACAAAGAACATTTATAGTGAAGCGCATAAAAATTATTTGGACTACATAGATTCATCAGTTAAAAGATCTGTTATAATGCTCGACAACTTATTAAACTGGGCAAAATCACAAACCGGGCAAGCGAATCCGAATGTTGAGAGAATAAACTTGTCAACATTAATAAATGATGTAATAGAAGGGGAAAATACGCCTGCTAAAGTTAAAAAAATATCTTTAAAATCTAATCCATCAAATAAAATTGATATTTACTCTCATCGAAGTATGTTAAAGGTAATTCTAAGAAATTTGATTTCTAATGCTGTCAAATTCACAAAATCAGGAGGAGAGATCAATATTTCCCATATTAAAGACCAAAACCATGTTGAATTTACTGTATCTGATAATGGCGTTGGGATAACAAAAGATATACAAGACAAACTATTTGATTTATCCGAAAATGTAATTACGGTGGGCACCGAGAATGAAATAGGCTCAGGATTAGGATTGGTATTATGCAAAGAATTAGTTACAATTCTTGGCGGTAAGATTTGGGTTGAAAGTGTAGAAGGAAAAGGAAGTGATTTCAAATTTAATCTACCTCTGAATAATTCTCAATTAGATAGTAAAAACAACTCCTTTTAAGAATTTATATAATTAATTAGGCCGTTTGTGTACTCGGAAAATCCCACAGATTTTTCGCTTTTCAATTTCTTTTGCTAATTTAGACCTAGCCAACACAACTAACTCTATACAAAGACGTTAGCAACTATTAAAATATACTCAATGAATAGACAACTAAATTTCATATTGATTCTTTGTTACTTTATTTTAAATACAGGGTCAACATTTGCACAGACGAACAAGAATAATAACACAACCTTTATAAAAGCAGGAAAATTATTTGATTCGGAAAACGGGAAGATCCTTTCTGATTACATTGTCAAAATTGAACGCAATAGAATAACAGAGGTCGGTAAAAATATTTCGATACCAGCTGGTGCTAACATAATAGATTTATCTGATTTCACAGTTATGCCCGGTTTAATAGATGGCCACACCCACTTAATGACTCTAGATAACTTAAACGATGATCAGCCTATGGCGGGTAAGTTATTGTTTGAAGGCGATGCTCTAAGAGTCTTGCGAGGCTCTAAACGTGCCAAGTCTTGGCTAGAAACTGGCTTTACTACAGTAAGAGATTTGGGGGATTCTGGTCCCTTTCTTGATGTTGCTTTAAAAAGAGCTATTAATGAAGGTACGGTTGTTGGTCCAAGAATGTTTGTATCCGGACCCATTATAATCTCAGAAGGAGGTCAAGTTGCTGGTTTAATGAATAAATATAGAACTGTAATTTCTGATGAATATACCATTGTTAGAAGTGTAGATGATGCGATTAATTCTGTTCGGGTACATGTAAATAATGGTGCCGACATTATCAAGATTTGTGCAAATAATTCACCGAACAATACAAGTTTAACTATTGATGAAATGAAAGCAATAGTCAAAATGGCACATCGCTATGGCAAAAAAGTTACGGCGCATGCAACTACTAATTTGGCGGTGTGGGAAGCAGTAACTGCAGGAGTCGACGGCATTGAACATGGTTATCAAATTTCCGATACAACATTAGTTCTTATGGCAAAAAAAGCAGTAGTTCTAGTCCCAACTGATATCTCAGAACCTCTTTTTCATAAACTATATGATATCATTGATTTTAAATGGGATAGAGAAAAAAATATGAAAAGAGCCAAAGGCAGATACAAGGACCGATTACAAAGAGCTATTAAAGCAGGTGTTACCATCGTAACAGGGTCTGACAATTATCTGGATTTGGAAATGCCTCAAGGGGAAGCTGCGAAGAATATCCTTATAGCCTACGAAGAAGAAGGAATGAAGCCACTCGATATTCTGAAATCCTCAACTTATCTATCAGCAAAATTTATGGGTAAAGAAAATGAATTTGGGGTTTTAAAAGAAGGAACATTTGCCGATATCATTGCTGTGAAAGGTGATATTGAAAAGGATTTCTCAAATGCGATATATGATGTGGTTTTTGTAATGAAGAATGGTAAGGTTTATGTTGAAAAAGAATAAACAGTTCAAACAATAAATAAAATTAGTTGTTTAGTTCTGGCCTATTTTTGAAAATCCTCACGGATTTTATCGATACAAAACCATACACTGCCGTTGGTTTTAATAAATAAATACATGAAAAAAATATCTGTTTTCCTATTCGTAGCGATTTTTTCAATCATTGGTTGTTCAAAAGAAAATGAAGTCATCCAAAAAGAAACAAAAAGTCTAACCATATTTTTCGTAAATGATCAACATGGACAACTAAATAATTTTTCAAAGATTAAACATATCATAGATTTAGAAAGGCTTGATGGCAATGTAATTACAGTTTGTAGTGGTGATATATTTTCAGGAAATCCTGTTGTAGATAATCATCCACAGAAGGGATATCCCATGATTGATGTCATGAATCGAGTTGGTTTTGATATTTCGGTGATTGGAAACCATGAATATGACTATGGGGAATCCATAGTAACCGATAGAATTAATCAAGCAAATTTTGATTGGGTTTGTGCCAATGTAGATATGGGAACTTCTGGTGTTCCTGAGCCTTTTGAGTATAAAACGATAAGCACTTCTGACTTAAAAGTTACATTTTTAGGATTGGTTGAAACTAACGGCAGTGAAGATATAACCATCCCTTCTACGCATCCCTGGAGAGTTCAAAACCTTACTTTTGAAAGACCGGAAGACGCCATAGGTCGATACTCGAATATTAAGGCTCAAGAAAATTCAGATTTATATATTGCTTTAACTCATCTGGGTTATGATGGGTCTAGAAACGTTTTAGGTGATTCTCAAATCGCTACACAATATCCGTTTTTTGATCTTATTATTGGAGGACATTCTCATCAATCAATAAATTCCACGATTAATAATATTCCAATATTTCAATCAGGATCTTATTTAAATAGCCTTGGAAAAATAGAATTGGTAATTAAAGACAAGGCCATTGAATCATTTAATTATGAATTAATCAACCTTAATTCCTATTCTGAATATGATGCTGAATTAAAAGTCATTATAGAAGAATATGATAATTTGCCATTTTTAAATGAAGTCATTGGATACGCCCATTTATACCATGAGAAGTCAAAAGTTGGTTGTTTTTATACGGATGCTTTAAGAGGTGTTATGAATGTAGATCTTACCTTTCAGAATACCGGAGGAGTTCGTTCGGCATTAAACGAAGGAGATATCACAAAAAGAGAGATTTTTGAAATATCACCATTTAACAACGGGACTGTTATTTACGACATGAGCGTATTGGATATTAAAAATTTCCTAGAAGGATCTCGTTCAGGTTTTTATTATTCGGGAATCCAAATAGAGCAAATTGGCGATGATATTGAAATTAAAGATTTAAATGATAATATTATTCCTGATGCTACAATTTTGACTATTGGTACCAATGATTACATCCCTGCAGTTTACGAAAATTACTTCCCTCTAAATGGAAATGTCCAATCATTGACAGCTGCCGAAACACTTATAGCCTACTTAGAAAATAATAACAGTCAAGTAAACTACCCGAATTGCAATCAATACTTTAAGTATCAATGAAAAACTAAAGCCAACTGCGTGTAAAGTTCATTGCTTCTGAAAGTCCTAGCGGGAATTCTTCACACTTTTACTATCTTGGTGTCGCAATCTGAAAATTCATAAGACCATTAACTACAAGCAGGAAAAACGAAAATGGAAGAAAGAGAAAAACCAAGACTTTCGAGATTAACAGCCATTATTACTCAGCTACAATCCAAAAGACTGATCACTGCAGGTTACTTAGCTGAAAAACATAATGTGAGTATACGGACAATATATCGTGATATTCGTGCGCTCGAACTGTCCGGAATACCCATAGTAACGGAGGAGGGCAAAGGCTATTCTATTATGGAAGGTTACCATCTCCCTCCCGTTTTATTTACAGAAGATGAAGCCAATGCCCTAATTACCGTAGAACAACTTGCTCTTAATAATAAAGATCAATCGTTTAGCGAAAATGTATCTAGTGCAGTTGAGAAAATTAAATCCATATTAAGGTATTCTCAAAAAGGAAATGCGGATCTATTATCAGATAGAGTTTACTTTGGAGGTAATCACCATCGGGAAAAATCGAGTAACAATCTAATGCAAATTCAATCGGCTATTATCAATTTCAAAGTCTTAAATATTGAATATGTTTCCTCAATAAATAAGCGGACTACCAGAGACATTGAACCATTTGCTATATACAGTATCAATGGAAACTTTCTACTTATCGCCTTCTGCAGATTGAGAGAAGATTTTCGAGCATTTCGAATAGATTACATCGAAAAACTAGTTACTCAAGACAACACTTTCACTCCGCATGATATGACAATGCAAAAGTATTTCGAAAAATATGTGAAGACGTAAAAACACCCCTGACACAACGCTGTCACAACTTCGTTTTAAGTTTGCACTATAACAATCTAAAAGAAATTAAAAATGGAAATTATCAAAATTATAATACTATCAATTTCAGGTCTTTTATTGCTGTATGGAGGCACATCAAGAATAAGTAATCCCATAAAAGTTTATTTAAAGAATTCTGGAATTAAGCTTGAAAACGACGTCAACGTGTTAAATGAAGCCAGGGGAGTAAGCTCCGTTATGTTGTTAAGTGGAATAATTATGTTGCTCGGGACTATTGTTCCTGAATTAACTCTTACTTCATTTGTTGTTGCAACCTTGATTCTTCTTGGATTTGCAATGGGAAGATTGATAAGTACTCGTTTAGATGGAAAACCAAATAAATTGTTAGTTCAAGGATTAATAGTCGAAATAGTTTTGGGCTTCTTAAATTTATTTTGCCTTATCAATATTTTGATTTAAATAATTGAAAAAAAATATATGAAGAAAACTTTATGAATAGCCAGCACCTAACAATCTATATTACATAGTTCGTTAGTCTTAATTACGAAGCTTTAAATTAAAAGCAAAATAGACATTTGACCTAATGCAAACTCGAAAGATTATCACTTTCCACTGCCCTACTTGCCTTTTAATAATTGTTGCGTGTATTTATAGTGATCTCATCAAAACACTAAATATTTGTTAAAACTATATTTCTAGTTATACAACTGCATATATAGTTTTATATTCGTGTAATAAACTTAAGTATAAATATTATATGAAAATAATTAAGAAATTAAAGGTCATCTATTTATTATTACTTGTACCTTCTCTATTTACTTGTCAAGAAAACAATCAGACAAGCCTCAAAGCTCAAAATATACTAAGTAGTGATTTACTCCTCAAAGATATTGATACCTTAGAATCATGGATAATGAAAGCACACCCAGATCCATTTCGATTCTCCACTAAAGAAAAATTTGCATTGCGTTTTAAAGAAGCTAAACAATCACTTAAAAGCACAAATGGAATGACTGGTGAAATGTTCACTGGAATAGTGACGCCAATAATGGCAGAACTTAGGGATGGACATTCTCATGTGTGGCCACCAAATTCAGATAATTTAGAAGGACAGGTCTTCTTACCTTTTAGCATTGTTTTTGTTGCTAATAAGCCTTATATAATTAATAATTTAGGTGATGAAAATATACCAATTGGTGCCGAAATACTTGAAATTAATGGTGTAAAAACGAATGTCCTTTTTGATAAACTTTCCAAACTTGTAATTGGTGACGGTAACATTAAATCTTCCCGTTACCGAAAAATGGAAAGCACTTTTCGCCTGAGTAAATTATTAAAGCTTTTTGGATATTCTGATGACGAATATAAAATAAAATTCAAAACAGAGAATGGCTCTATAAATTCGTATAACGCCAAGGCACTCACTCAGAACGAATATTTGCAAAAAAATAAAAGTGATGTAAAGAGTATCTCTTCAAAAGACGTGAAAAATAATAACTTCAATAAAACCAATCTTTCAAAAACACTTACATTCAACACAATAGACAGTTTAAATAATATTGGCTATCTTAAAATAGCTTCTTTTAATCCACATTACTTTCAAGAAAGTTATAGCGTGTTTAAAACTGAAATGAACTCCATTATGGAGATCATAAAAAACAGGAATATTCAAAAACTAATAATTGACCTTAGAAATAATACGGGAGGAGAGGATGTGTATACTTTGCATGTATTAAGACATTTGGCAAAGCAAAAGTTTTCGATGTTTTCAAATCTCACCTTTAAGCAAAATAATTATAAATTTTTACCAGATGGAAGACATTGGGACATTGACCCTAAATCATATAAACTTAATGATAAAGGCACCTACGATGTTACCCCCTTCCTTTATGGGGACGACCCATTTCCTATGGGTGAATTTGAACCCTACGAAAATAATTTTAAAGGAGAAATTGTGGTATTAATTAATGCATATACATTTTCCGCAGCTTCTGACTTTAGCGCACGCCTTCACTATGCAAAAAGAGCCACTTTTATAGGTGAGGAAACAGGAGGATCATATATAGGCAATATTAGCGGATACTCTTCTTCACTAAACCTCCCAAACTCAAGGGTAATTGTGAGCATTTCCATCGTAGATACGAGACAGCCATTTTTTGAGTCAAATTGGACAGACAGAGGCGTTATTCCTGATGTTTTTGTTGAACCTTCTGTGAAGGATATATTAAACGGTGGAGATCCGGTATTGAAAAAAGCACTCCTAACAATTCGAAACATAAAGTAACTGACATCATTATACACCAAAATAGGGCGTTTAGAGGTTTCACGAAATAAAACATAAACTTGATTTTTCAGTAGAATAAATTAGAAGGATGAATAAAACAGTGACCGATTTACTCATTGCAAATTATGAAGTATTATCAAAATCTAACTGAAATAAAAAACGCCCTACAACACCGTATATCGTTAATCTAATTTATAAATTGTTCCAGAATTCATAAACTCTTCATGAGTAAGTTTAACTTGCTTGTCTGCGTCTAGAGAAATTTTCCATGTACCACTATCTTTATCCTTTGTTAGGATTACATTAAAAGATGAATATCCCCTTGGTGTAAAATTCTCATCCTCATCTGATTTAGAACTGAAAACATAATAACCTGTTTGATAAACTTTATCTGCTGTGGTTGCTGAAGACGTAATAGAAAATGTAATATCCATCTGCCTATTCATTTTTTTTACTCTTTGAAATAATAATCCAAGATTATCGAGGTAATCTGAGCCTGATTCAATTTTATTTAAGTTTATTGAAACTCTTATAATATCTAGAGAATGAATAGATATTAATTTTTCTCTGTCTAGATCTCTATACGACTCCATAAATGGAATCCATACATCTTTTTTAATAGATGCAACAATTTGCGAATCTACCTCAACAGGCTTCATTTGTTGAGAAAATACATTATTAGAAGTAAAAAATAAAGACAAAATAATTAGACAAAATGTAGAATATTGCTTCATGGATAACATGGTTTTAAGATTAATTTCTTGTAAAATTAAACTTAAATAATAACAACAATAGTTAACTAATGTTAACTATTGTTAAGAGTGACTTCATACTTGATCAAATAAAAACCAGGACATCGCAAAATTTCTAGACTACTCGGAAAATCCAGAGACCTTCACTTTGGTTTCGATTTCTTTCATGAATTTAAACCAAGACAGCTCAACTCATTAGACATGACCACCTTAGTCACAATCCAACAAAACGTGTTATAACACTTTTAAAATAAATCTAATTAATGTAACTTTCCGGACTATCTAAAGATGGTAATTATGGAAGACAATAAAGGGCTCAATTATATTAAAGATGTATTAAAAAACATGCCAACTGGCTGGTTGAATCTAACAACCCATCGCCTAGATATTTACAATGAACAATTGGCCAAAATGCAATTTTTAGAAAAGTTTGAGACCTTATTTAATAACAATAATTCTCAATCATCAGTACTAAGTGAATTACCCACTGCATACGACTATATTCGATTAGGTCATCCCCTATCTTGCATTCTAGAATGGGGAATTGCTAAGTCAAATAATCTAAAACCAGAAAATGTAATCAGTTTTTCATCAAAAACGGTTCCTATTCTGGCAATTCTAAGAAAAAATTTATTAGAGAATAAAAATACCCAAATCGTTTATACCGGGGAATTACCAGATTCCTTCGATGCCGAAGTGCTACAGCGTGTTTATGGTTATAAATTTGAGTTGAAGCATGTTGAGCAAGTAGAAGCTATTTCGGTGTATGACGGTAGTGTTATTTTCATTTCGCAACAAGATGAGATTTGTAATTTTGACCTCATTTCAAATATTGACTTTTTCATCAGTTTTCATGCGCACTTAGGAAGTACTTTGTTAGTCAATGGTGAACAAAATGATCATTATATCTCAGAAATTCAACATGTTCGAAGAAGAGAGACCATTGCAATGACGCCAGACAATTGCTTTGCTGCCTTAACATCTCTAACAGAGAAGTCTTCTATTGACAATAAGAAAAGTAATGATCAGACAAACAAAACACGTGTATTAGAATCAATAAAAGAGATTACGGGTTCAAGTACCAAGGCAATAGTTGGTTCTAGTGGACTCTCTATTCAATATGCGATTTTGATGGGGCTAATTCATGATGCCTTAGAAAAACATCAAGGAAAGGCTATTAAAATTGTTGTCCCTCCAAATTGTTATGGAGGTACAAATGACCAGGCAAGACGAATTGCTGCTTGTTTAGATAACGTAGAAGTAATGGACTTGGCAGTTGATGGCGGTAACGATATGGTGCAAAGTATTGATAGCGTTTTAAATAAAATTGCTGACGAAAATGCGATCCCTTACATTATCGCTGAAATCCCAACAAACCCTCGAGTTGAAGTTCCTGACCTCATAAAATTAAGAGATGTTTTAAGTAAAAAACGTGAAACTGCATCTGGTGAAATTGCTATCGATCCGGTTTTTATTTTGGATCAAACATTTTGTCCGAATGTTCACTTTTTAGGTAAAGATGAGATACTATCAACAGTTAGGACTATTTCATTTGCTAGTGGATCTAAATTCCCCAGTGGTGGGCAATGTACTGCTGGTTACTGTATTGGAAATACAAAAACTGATGCACTGATGGAAAAAATTGAATCACATCTAGAACTTTGTGATAACGAGGCTACAGATCTTCAATATGAAATATTAGCGAGACAAATGCCTTCAATGAAACAAAGGATAGTTGATGCTTATAAGAATACACGTGAGTTTGTAAACTTTATCAATGAAACTTTACCTGCGGCGAAAATAAATTTTGTTTCAAAAGAATTGGCACAACAAGGATTTACACCTTCCGTATTTTCATTAGATCTTCCCACTAAAGGGAATACTGCTGAAGAAAAGGAAAATTATAAAAGAGCGCTAAATCATAAATTAATTAATTTAATGATTACAGAAATCCCCAATGAAAGTAAGTACTGCGTGAGCTATGGACAGTTAAAAGGGTGTTATTGGACGATCCCTGCAACATCTACTCAAGGGACGACTAAAGAAGGCGACAAAGATTATATTGCTCGTGTAGCTCTTTCTGCCAACATGGATCTGGAATTGCATAAAAAAGTCTTTTCGGATTTTGTTAGAAAAATATAACGGGGTTAGTGAAAGAGTCCCATTATATTCATTTTATTGAGTTATCATTTGGAATTCCTCTGGAATACTACAAGCCAAACTTTCATGATCCTAGAAGTTTCACATAAATACAAAACACAGCGTTATAGCTCGTTGCAATCTCGAAAGTATATCACTTTCTAATGCCCAACATTTCTTATACCAGGTGTTAGCTGCAAGCAAAAAACGCATGTAATCGTCATTATAATAATTAACGTATCTTCAAACGTAATTTATGACTCACAAAAACAATTAATGATGACAAATGAAATTCAATACACTTTAGAGTGGACGATTAAACCTGGAGGACTAGAAGCCTTCAAAGCGATTGCAAACAAAGCAATTAAGTTGGTACAAGCCAATGAACCTGACATGAAAGGGTATCAGTGGTATTTTAACGACGATGAATCAAAGTGCTATACTGCAGAATGGCAATTAAATTCTGAATCATTACTTGCTCATCTCCAAAACGTAGGTGATGTTTTACCAGAACTATTAGGGCATAGCAACATTACTCGATTTGAAGTTTTTGGCAATCCCAATCCACAAGCGTTAGAAGCTGTAAAGGGCTTAGGAGCTCAGGTATTTGGATACTTTAATGGTTTTACCAGGTAATTCAATTTATCAAAATAATAGAAGGTTTTATTAAAATGCCCTATTCACATCACATTTGTGGATATAGCGTTTTTACTATTTTATAATATCTATCATATTTTTTTCAACACCAGATGCAGATGCTGGATTCTGTCCGGATATTTCTTTACGTTTTGTTTTTAAAGGTTTAAAATGCGATTTCACTTCTTTAAGAGATTCATCGCTAATATTTGTTCGCTCTTTTAATTATTGTTCCAGTTGTTTATACATCATACCATAATTTATAGGTTGTAATATATCAAACTAATGCCAGACGTCAATCTATTCATGAATTTCTTTCCCATATATCTATCAATAAAATATTAATGTTTGATAACAATGCAAAGGTGAGACCTAATAAAAAGAGAAACGTTGTCATATGACAACGTTTCTCTTTTTCAGTAATTAAAGCTCGAAAATTTGTTTATTTGAAAGAGGCTATAATTATTAACGAAGGGATTGGCTCTCTTTAAACATCTATTTTCCAGAAATCACACCAAATCAAAGGCATAACTATAGAGTATTAAATGTGGGAAGGATTTTATTTTTAATTTGCGGTTTATATTTTTTCGATGTTGTTCTACCGTATATCGACTTATAAAAAGTTGATCTGCTATTTCCGAATTATTATTTCCATTTGCCAGTAACCGAATGATCTCTTTTTCTCTTGGCGTTATTGACTTGAAGTTATTAATGTTCTTATTAATAAAATCGAACTCTTTTTTAATACGAATGAATTTATGAAAGAGGCGGTCTTTTCTAAATGCAAAATTTAAGTTTTGGCGCTTTTCAATAGTATTAGCGTTATTTCCTGTCGGTAAATTTACTTTATTAGACAATTCATACAATTTGCTATTGCCTACTTCTTGATCATTATTTCCCATGACCCAGGTCATGAGTTGTTCAATGGCTTCATAACTTGAATCTGGCAATACATCGGGAGGGTGTTTAGAAAATCCCCTCATCTTATTTGAGCGCTTTAGTACAGTATAATTAGTAATCTTCTCCATGATTAAATGTCATAAGACCATATCATTAAATTCGGTCTGTTCAATAATTATTCAATCCATGGGCTGCAAACACAAATTAATTAGGGAGAAATTTACTGTAGTCAAAAAATATCTAAAAATTATTCTACCGATTTAAGTTTAAAATTACTTATGAGCAAAATAATCGTTTATATCATACTTCGTAGGAATGTTCACAAAAAGAAATTAAAGTCACCCTCCGAAATTCACAACACTGACAAACTCTTAGAACGATGCTAAACATGGAGTGTTACAAAAATAATCATATATTAATCAGCAAACAATACGTAACAATACGTATATCTCGAAACAGGTGTTTCGATAAGGAATATTACTAAAATCTGATACAAAGGCCCTTAAACAATCTTCGTCTTTATATTTTTAATAAGAATTTTCTTATCTATATTTACCTTTTATCGATATAAATACTTGTTTAATCGATTTTATATCTATATTAGCATTCCAAATAAAAACTTAACCCTAAGATGAATAAGCTATTTAACCCCAAAATTTATATCCTTGCGATTGGTATGTTGCTATTGCAAGCTCAATTAAATTTAAGTTTCGCACAGAACATATCCAAGCAAGAGATGTCTTCGTCAACTAATCTAACAAATAAAGAGACTGACGATTTTAAGATGCACTTCAACGCTTCAAATAAGTCGTTGATTATTAGTAGTGATTATCAATCAAAGTATTCTATTTACACCCTTAAAGGTCAATGTATTAATAAAGGAGTGCAGAATTCAGAATCAGAAACAGCAATAGACTTAACTTGGCTAAAAAAAGGATTCTATATTGTAGAAGTACAATACAAACGAAAACTACGTCGTAAGAAAATAATCAAACGATAAATACTTATAGCATACAAATTCTCCAAATCCATCAAAAATGTATCCCTTTTTGATGGATTTTTTTATGAAATTATGACTCAGTCTTTCATAACAAACTTATATATTTACGGCTTAAAGAATATTTTATGACCTTATTACTTATGGCCGCTGGAAGTGGTAGCCGCTACGGAAAACTTAAACAGTTTGATGACCTCGGGCCTTCTCAAGAATTTCTATTAGAATTTAGTATTCATGACGCATTACAATATGGATTTAATCATATTGTATTAGTTACAAAAGCTCAAAACAAAGACTTTTTAAACGACTATCTTTCTCAAAGATTACCTCAGAATATAAAATTAGATGTTGTTGTTCAAGATATAAATGATCTTCCTGCTAATGTATCTATAGATACTTCAGAAAGGGTAAAACCCTGGGGAACAGCACATGCTGTCTGGGCTGCTCGTCATGTTATAAATACAGATTTTGTAATTATTAACGCCGACGATTATTATGGAAAAATAGCCTTTGAAGGCGCTTCAAATTTTGTAAAAAGCAATACTTCTAATACAACATATGCCATAGTTGGCTACCGATTAAAAGAAACATTATCTGATCATGGTTCTGTATCCAGAGGGGTGTGTAGTGTGGAAGACAACCATTTGGTATCTATTGAAGAGCACACTAAAATAGAAGCTCTTAATGGTAAAATAATTGATGAAGCTTCTGGCAGAACTCTGGATCCTGATACTATAGTCTCTATGAATTTCTGGATTTGTAACACCTCAATTTTTAATTATATTGAGACGTACTTTAGTAGCTTTTTACAAATTCCTGAGAACCTTGAAAAGAGTGAAATCTATTTACCTTTTGTCGCTCAAGAAATGATGGCCAATGGTTTGATAGATATTGACGTAATCTCTACAGATAGTGAATGGTTTGGAGTAACTTATTATGAAGATAAAGCAGAAGCTGTTTCTACATTACAAGCCTTAACAGACCAAAAACAATATCCAACACCACTTTGGAAATAGTCTAACACAAATTAATGGACACATCGTACTTAAACCAGATTTTAAATCGTTTTAATATCAATGAAGACCTCATCGATTTTAAACCGATAACTGCTGGTTATATCAATGATACTTTTTTAGTATTAAAGTCTGAAATTCCTGTGTATATTTTACAACGGGTAAACCATAATGTATTTAAAAACGTTAGTCAATTACTTCAAAATATTGATAGGGCTTTATTGAAACTACAAGCCAGTGATTATCGAACAATTAAGTTGCTAAAAGCTGATAATGGAGAATCCTATTGCAAACATGAAGACTCGTATTGGAGGTTAATGACATTCATTAATGATAGTACAACCCATAATACAACAACAAAGCCTAAAATAGCTTACGAAGCAGGTCGAATTATTGGGCGTTTTCATAATTTATTACAGTTTGAGTCTCCAGAGACATTTGTAGAAACCATTCCTAATTTCAATAATCTTCCATTTCGAACAACAGAATTTAATGAGGCTTTGATCAGAACTTCTGAAGACAGAAGGCAAATCGCAAAAAACGAAATTGAATTCGCAACACGATCGCTTTCAAAATTTACTCCTTTTTATAACTCGGGTCTTCCGTTAAGAGTTTGTCATAATGACACCAAATTGAATAATATTTTGTTCAATGCCTCTAATGAGGCAATGTGTTTAATTGATTTGGACACTATAATGGCTGGGTATTTTCATTATGATTTTGGTGACGCTGTCCGTACAATTGTCAATACTGCAAACGAAGACGAACAGGATCTCTCTAAGATTACATTCAGTAAACCGCTTTTTGAAGCCTTTATTGAGGGCTTAGATAGTAATGCCTCATTTTTAAGTAATGAAGAAATTAAATTGCTTCCAATTGCTGCCGCACTGATGCCTTTTATGCATGGCTTAAGAGCGTTAACCGATTTTTTGAATGGGAATATTTATTATAAAGTAGCTTACGAAAACCAGAATCTTGATCGTTGTATCAGCCTATTCCATTTTACAAAATTAGCTTTTCAGAATGAAGAATATATGAGTGAATTCATCGGCTCAAAATTAAAAAAGCTCAACTAAACGTTGAGCTTTTTTTAATTTCTATGTTATTTAAGAATTAAGGTAAACTTTTTGTTTTTATATCGTAGCCTTTAAATTTCCATTTTGCGATACCTCCATCAAGCTCATAAACTTTTACAAAACCTTTTTCTTTCATTTTAGCCGCACACTTCCCACTTCTCGTTCCAGATTTGCAATATACAATCACTGGCTTGGTTTTGTCAAGCTTCGCTATTTCTTTATCAAAATTTGGAGATAAATAATCAATGTTTTGAAAATTTTCAATAAATCCTTCTTTATATTCATCCGGTGTCCTTACATCAACAAGTTGAATATCTTCAAGTTGAGAAATTTGTTGCATTTCTTCAGGAGTTACCACTTGAATTTCATCTGTACTGGGGTCTTCTTTACAACTGTAACTTACTAAGAGTACAGCCATCACTAAAATAACTAGGACGCGTTTCATAAACTATATTTTAATTATTAGTGACTTCTCCATTCCAATCATTAAAGCCCCCAACAAGGTTATAAGTGTTTTCAAATCCTAACTGATTCATAATTGAACATGCTTGTCCACTACGATTCCCTGATCTACAATAGATATAATAATTTTTAGATTTGTCTAGTTCTTCAAGCTCCTGTAAAAATCCTTGCCCTTTATAAATATCAATTTGATTGGACTCCGGAATAATTCCTTCTGCTACTTCCGCATCTGTACGTACGTCTAAAATAAAAGCATCACCATCATTTTCAAGTTGTGCTTTCCATTGTTCTTGTGTTAAATCTGCCATAAACTGTTTTTATCCGCAAAATTAACATTTCTTTAGGATATACTATATAGACGGTAAAAAAGATTAAGTGTTACACCAATGTACAATTTATTTTTTTGTTTTTATCGAACAGCCAATTGCACGGGTTTTTGTTTCTGGAACTTTACGACCCTCTAACAAAGCATCAACGGCATTTTCTACATACTTATTATGTACTAAGGCCGCATTTTTATAATTATCGTCAATAGCACCAATATATTTTACCACATTACCTACTTCAGATCTTTCCAAAACATAAACATGAGGTGTTTTCGTCGCCCCATATTGTGGGAAAATGGTTTGGTCTTCGTCAATTAAATATGGAAAGGTAAATCCTTTTGATGCTGCCCTTGCTTTCATGGCATCCATACGATCTCCTGGCTTAGCATCCGTATTATTAGGCATAATTGCAATTACTGGATATCCTTTTGATGCATACTTTTTATCTAGTGCAATAATTCGATCCTCATACTTTACTGCATATGGACAGGTATTACAAGTGAAAATCACAATGAATCCCTTAGCGGCTTCGTAATCTGCTAGAGAGACCATCTTACCATCAATGTTCTGCAATTTAAAATCGGTTGCAATGTCACCAATATCATATCCCTTATCCCCAAAATTATTCGTATTGATTGTAAAAGCACTGAGCATAAAAATGAGCGCTAAAACTAAAATTGATTTAAAATATTTCATAGGTCTGTATTTAATGTTTTCTTCTTTGTATTCTAATTTAAAAACTTACTGACTTCAGTTTCTAATTCACTATAAGTAAATGAACGACTATAAAATTGACGTTTATCCTTATTATATATAATAGTTATGGGAATTGCACCATCCCAGTCCTCGTTAACCTTAGGCACCCAGGTATTCATATCTACATCATCCAATACTAAAATTTTTGATTGTAAATTATGTTCTATTATAAATGGTTTCAACTTCTTATCGTACTGCTTCGGAAAATCCAAGCTCACTAACATGACTTCAACATTTTTTTGTTTATAATTACGGTTGAGTTCCTCAAAATGTGGAAGTTCTTTAACACAAGGCGCACACCATGTTGCCCAAAAATTAACCACATGCACCTTCTCATCTTTTTGGTTTAAAAATTTTTCCAAGCCGTTGAAATCATAAATCTCCAATTTAACAGCATCGATATTAATAGCTTCAACTACCGCCGTATCACCCGAATCATTTTCTGTTTTTGCATCATTCTTACAGGACACAAAAGCCAATAAACATATCAAAATTATATACTTCATGATATAAAGTTAAAAATCCAAAGGGAGCTATATAAAAATTTAACATAAAATTATAGACCAGAACAATTGTTATATCAAAAACAACAGTACATTTGTGCCTACAATAGTTGTATATACAAATGTCAATAGAAGAAGATATTAAAAGTACCGTAAAAATAGCCACAAGATCGAAAACGGTTATTAACTTGGGGTATACTAGCAATTGGCTTAAAGAGAAATCATTAGCATTTTTCAAAGACTATGACCTCTCTGCCGAGCAATATAACGTCTTACGAATATTGAGAGGACAAAAAGCTAAGCCTGCCAACTTGAGTACCATACAAGAGCGGATGCTTAATAAAATGAGCAATACAACGCGCTTAATAGATAAATTAATAGTAAAAGAACTGGTAACAAGGCAAAGTTGTAAATCTAATAGACGTAAAATAGAAATTTATATCACAAAAAAGGGATTGGGCTTATTGGCAAAATTAGATACTATTGTAACCAATAATAATAAGCTCATTACGAAAAATTTGAATGAGACTGAATTAGAGACTCTAAACGGGCTCTTAGATAAACTTAGAAAATAACAAAAACTATAATTATTAAATCAAAAACAAAAATTAACATGAAAAACAACATTTTAAAGAGCACTTTAGTATTAGTGTTAGCAGTAACCTTAGCTTCATTTACTTCAATTTCAGACAAAGTAGTTGACGTCGAAAAAAGTAAAGTAACCTGGAAAGGCTATAAAGTTACAGGTTCGCATGAAGGCACAATAACGCTAACATCAGGTGTCCTAAAATTTGATAGTGATAAATTAGTTGGAGGAGATTTCTCAATTGATATGACTACTATTACGAATACAGATATCGAAGGCGAATATGCTAAAAATTTGGAAGGCCATTTAAAATCGGATGACTTCTTTGGAGTTGAAAAATTTCCAACTGCAAGCATTGCATTCACCTCTGTAACCGCTAGTGGTAAGAATTCATATTCAGTAAACGCTGACCTAATGATCAAAGGGAAAACAAATCCAGTAACATTTGAAATTTCAATTTATGGATCAAAAGCTACGGCATCACTAAAAGTAGATAGAACAAAATATGATGTTAGATATGGTTCGACAAGTTTCTTTGACAACTTAAAAGACAAAGCAATTTATGACGAGTTCGACTTAGTTATAGATTTAGAATTCTAATAATGATTTGATTGATAGCACATTTTTAGTAAAAAAAGATTCCTGTTTTATGCAGGAATCTTTTTTTTTGTGCATTTTATCCGAAATAGTTTGTAATCATAATTTTCATTTCTATATTTGACTTATAATTAGAACAATTGAAAACATTTTTAAATAATACATGGTGGTGGTGCTCTCGAAACTCAATTTCGTGAACTAGACCATGGTATATTTAAAACTCAATATATAAAGGCTTGTCATTCACGACAAGCCTTTTTTTTATATCAATATTTTATGACAACATATAACCTTAACACACATTACAAGAAAATACTAGCAGACACCATTACTCCTGTGAGTATTTATCTTAAAATAAGAGACCGGTACCCTAATAGTATATTACTAGAAAGTAGTGACTATCATGCTAACGACAATACGTTCTCTTATATCTGTTCCAATCCTATTGCCTCCATTAAAGTTGAAAATGAAATAATTACACAAAGCTTTCCTGATGGGAGCACTGAGGAGATAGCAATCACAAAAAATATTAATGTTGCTGAAGAAATACACAAATTCACCCAACGTTTTAAGGTACAATCTGACACCAGTTTCAAGTTTATCAATAATGGCATTTTTGGCTATACTGCTTATGATGCTGTTAAATATTTCGAAGATATTGAGATTTCTAAAAAAGAAGACTCACTTAACATTCCCGATATTTATTATGCGGTTTACAAAAATATAATAGCGATCAATCATTTTAAAAATGAAGCCTATATTTTCGCACATTGTTATGATGGCCCTAATAATATTGATGATATTCATCACCTTATAAAAGCAAAGAATTTTGCATCGTATGCCTTTAATTCAGAAGGGGATATTCATTCAAATCTTACAGATGACGCTTATAAGAGTCATGTTGAATTAGCAAAAAAGCATTGTGCTAGAGGTGATGTTTTTCAGTTGGTATTGTCTAAAAAATTTGCACAGGGATTTAAAGGCGATGAGTTTAATGTGTATCGTGCGTTACGAAGTATAAACCCCTCGCCTTACCTATTCTATTTTGATTATGGGAATTTCAAAATATTTGGAAGCTCACCCGAAGCCCAATTAGTGGTAAGCGACGGAAAAGCAGAAATTCACCCTATTGCCGGAACCTTTAAACGTACAGGAAACGATTTAGAAGACGCCGAACTCGCTAAACAACTTTCTAAAGATGATAAAGAAAATGCCGAGCATGTGATGCTCGTTGATCTGGCTAGAAATGATTTAAGTAGAAATGGAAACAATGTCAATGTAGAGACCTACCGTGAGGTTCAATTCTTTTCACATGTCATTCATTTAGTAAGTAAAGTTACAGGACAAAAACACAACAACGTCTCGACCATGCAAGTCGTTGCAGACACTTTTCCAGCAGGAACATTAAGTGGTGCTCCCAAACATCGTGCAATGCAACTTATTGAAAAGTATGAAAAAACAAGCCGCGGCTTCTATGGCGGTGCCATCGGATTTATGGATTTTAACGGCAACTATAATCACGCCATAATGATCAGGACATTTCTGAGTCAGAACCATCAATTACATTGGCAAGCAGGTGCCGGACTAGTTTCAAAATCTAATCCTGAAAACGAATTACAAGAAGTTTATAATAAGCTAGGTGCTTTAACGAAAGCCATTGAATTAGCAGAAGACATATAAAGATGAAAAAAATATTAGTTATAGATAATTACGATAGTTTCACTTATAATTTGGTGCACTATTTAGAAGATTTAAATTGTGAGGTCACTGTTGTAAGAAATGACAAATTACATCTTGACGACATCGAACCCTATGATAAAATTGTACTATCTCCGGGTCCTGGTATTCCAGATGAAGCGGGCTTACTGAAAGCAATCATAGCAACCTATGCACCAACAAAAAGCATCTTAGGTGTTTGTCTTGGGCAGCAAGCGATTGGAGAAGTATTTGGAGGCAAACTTATCAATTTAGAAGAGGTATACCACGGCGTTGCAACAAATGTTACTATCACTGTTGATGATGAGCCTTTATTTGAAGGGTTAGATAAAACTATAGAGGTTGGACGCTACCACTCCTGGGTTGTAGATCCTAATTTACCAGATAGTCTTGAAGCTACTTCTGTAGACAGCAATGGACAAATAATGTCCCTTCGCCATAAGGTTTACGATGTTAAAGGTGTTCAATATCATCCAGAATCGGTGTTAACACCGCAGGGCAAAAAGATCTTAAAAAATTGGATTAATAATTAGAGAATAGCGCATAAACAACAGCTCATAGCCAGTATAAAAAATTATGAAACAACTATTAAACAGACTTATAAATCAAGAAAGCATCTCTAGTGAGGAAGCTAAAAAAGTCCTGGTAAACATTTCCAACGGGATGTATAACCAAAGTCAGATTGCCTCTTTTTTAACGGTATATATGATGCGAAGTATTACACTAGAAGAGCTCAAAGGTTTTAGAGATGCCCTTCTTGAATTGTGTATTTCCATTGATCTTTCCGAATTTAATGCCATTGATTTATGTGGTACTGGTGGTGATGGTAAAGACACTTTCAATATCTCAACCTTGTCCTCTTTCGTAACTGCCGGAGCCGGTGTGAATGTTTCAAAACACGGTAATTATGGTGTTTCCTCGGCCTGTGGGTCTTCTAATGTTATGGAATATCTTGGGATTAAGTTTTCTAATGATGCCAATTTTCTAAAACGCTCTATTGATAAAGCCGGAATTTGTGTATTACACGCCCCATTATTCCATCCCGCTATGAAAAATGTGGCGCCTATTCGTCGCGAATTAGGCGTAAAAACATTTTTTAATATGTTAGGACCTATGGTAAACCCGGCCTTTCCAAAGAATCAAATGGTGGGTGTGTTTAATTTAGAATTATTGCGCCTCTATGGTTATTTATATCAGAATACCGATAAAAATTATAGCATCGTTCATGCCTTAGATGGTTATGATGAAATTTCACTAACCGGAAAAACCAAAGTGATTTCAAACCATGCGGAAACTCTATTTTCTCCTGAAGATTTAGGGGTTGAACAAATAAAACAAGATGATATTTTTGGCGGAAATACCGTTGAAGACGCCGCAAAAATATTTGTCAATGTAATTTCTGGTAAAGGGAGTACGGCTCAAAATAATGTGGTGTGTGCAAATGCCGGATTGGCCATTGCCACTTCATTGCAAATTGAACATAAACAAGGATTTGAATTGGCCAAACAATCTTTGTTATCAGGAAAAGCTAAACACAGTTTAGAGACCTTAATCGCATTGAGTAACGCCTAGCTTATTAAAAAAAACAATGAATATACTAGACCACATCATAAAAGATAAACGCAAGGAAGTCGCTTTAAAAAAAGCATTGATTCCGGTATCCCAATTGGAACGATCTGTACTATTTGCTAGAGACACTCTTTCATTAGCAAAAGCATTACGTAGCAGTCCGGCAGGTATTATTGCAGAGCATAAACGACGCTCCCCATCTAAATCGGTGATCAATCAAAGTTTAAATGTACAGGATGTTGCCAAAGGGTATGAAAACGCCGGTGTTTGCGGTATGTCGGTGTTAACCGATGGTAAATATTTTGGAGGAGCATTAGACGATTTATTATTGGCCAGAGCAAGTTGTAATTTACCCTTATTACGCAAAGAATTCATTATAGACAACTACCAGATATGGGAAGCAAAAGCACATGGTGCAGATGTTATTTTACTCATTGCAGCGATTTTAACTATAACTGAGATCAAGCAGTTTTCAGAACTCGCAAAACAACTGCAGTTGGAAGTATTACTTGAAGTTCATAACGAGGCAGAATTACATAAATCCATCATGCCATCGTTAGATATGTTAGGTGTAAATAATAGGAATTTAAAAACATTTGAAGTCAGTTTAGAAACCTCTAAAGCTCTAAGCTCACTTATTCCAGATGATTTTGTAAAAGTCTCAGAAAGTGGCATCAGTTCAATTGAAGCAATTAAAGAATTACAACCCTATGGCTATCAAGGATTTTTAATAGGTGAAAATTTCATGAAGACGGATAATCCAGGTGCCAGTGCGACACAATTTATAAACGACTTAGGACTATGAAACTAAAAGTCTGCGGCATGCGAGATGCTCAAAACATATCGGAATTGGTCCAACTGGATATCAATTTTATCGGATTCATCTTTTATGGAGGCCCCTCTGGATCGCGGCGACATGTTTCAGAATTTCCGGAAGTCAATATCCCAAAACATATCAAAAAAGTAGGGGTATTTGTAAACGAATCCATTGATGAAGTGGTACGTATTGTGAGTCAAAATGGCTTAAACGCGGTACAGTTACACGGGAATACAGAAACGATTGCTTACTGTCGTAAATTAGCTGAGGATTTGAAAATGGCGCATTCAGAATTGAATTCTGAACCGCATCAAGCACATCAAACCGATAGAACGATTGAAATCATAAAAGTCTTTTCGGTTGGTTCCGAATTCGATTTTGAAATTACCGAAGCCTATGAAAGATTTAGTGATTATTTTTTATTTGATACCAAAGGCAAAAATTATGGAGGTACTGGTAAAAAGTTCGATTGGGACATCTTATCGAATTACAAAGGGGAAACCCCCTATTTATTAAGTGGAGGAATCGCTCTCACTGATGTCAATGCAGTCAAAGCATTTTTCAAATCTGATGCGGCTAAACACTGTATTGGATTGGATATCAACAGTGGTTTCGAGGATGAAATTGCCCTTAAAAATATAACAGAAATAAAAGAATTTATAGATAAAACAGGTCACTGTGAGTGATTTCAATTTTCTGAAAGTGTATAGAGAAGCAAATAGGTTTCGATACATTATAATCCCTGTAACCAGAGGGCAGAAGAAATAAAAACAAATAGATGAAAACATACAACGTCAACGAGAAAGGCTATTATGGAGAATTTGGAGGCGCGTTCATTCCTGAAATGCTATATCCAAATGTAGAAGAATTACGTCAAAATTATTTAAAAATAATGGCAGAGCCTGAATTTCAAAAGGAATTCAATCAATTGCTTAAGGATTATGTGGGACGCCCTTCTCCGCTCTATTTTGCAAAACGCTTATCTGAAAAATACAACACTAAAATCTACCTGAAACGTGAAGACCTTAACCATACAGGCGCACATAAGGTTAACAATACCATTGGGCAAATATTAATGGCAAAGCGTTTAGGCAAAACCAGAATTATTGCTGAAACCGGTGCCGGACAACATGGTGTTGCTACCGCAACCGTTTGTGCACTTATGGGATTACAATGTATTGTATATATGGGCGAAATTGATATTGCACGTCAAGCACCAAATGTTGCCAGGATGAAAATGTTGGGGGCCGAAGTTCGTGCCGCATTATCGGGAAGCAAAACCCTAAAAGATGCCACTAATGAAGCCATTCGCGATTGGATTAATAACCCTGTAGACACCCATTATATTATCGGCTCAGTGGTTGGCCCACATCCCTACCCCGATATGGTGGCTCGCTTCCAATCGGTAATCTCCGAAGAGATTCAATGGCAACTTAAGGAACAAGAAGGTAAAACTCAACCCGATTATATTATTGCCTGTGTTGGTGGTGGGAGTAATGCTGCCGGTGCCTATTATCATTTTCTGGATGACGAATCTGTGAATTTAATTGCTGTAGAAGCGGCTGGCTTAGGCGTTGACTCTGGAGAAAGTGCCGCGACATCGGCATTGGGAAAAGAAGGCATTATTCACGGGAGTAAAACCCTATTGATGCAAACCAATGACGGCCAAATTACCGAGCCTTATTCCATTTCCGCAGGATTAGATTATCCGGGTGTTGGACCAATGCACGCGCATTTATTTAAAACAGGACGTGCTGAGTTTATTTCAATTACAGATAACCAAGCAATGACCGCGGGATTAGAATTATGCCAATTGGAGGGTATAATTCCTGCCATAGAAAGTTCTCATGCCCTAGCCGTTTTTGAGCATAAAACATTTAAACCGGATGACATTGTGATCCTCAATTTGTCTGGCCGTGGTGATAAAGATCTGGATACTTATATTAATCATTTCAATTTGTAAGCGAAGAATTAGCCAGTAATTAAAATTAATGAGAACCTGAAATAAAAATAACGTCATGCTGAACTCGTTTCAGCATCTCATAATCAAATGAAATTAAGTTATACTTATATAGTGACAAACAAATACAGAACCACGTTTTATGTCGGCGTAACTTCAGATTTAAATAAAAGAATTATCGAACATGCAAATGGAATTGGCTCTGAATTCACAAAAAAATATAATTTAAAATATATTATTTATTTTGAAGAGTTTACAGATATAAACCAAGCTATAGCAAGGGAAAAACAAATAAAAAATTGGCGTAAAGACTGGAAACTAAATCTTATTAAAGCAAAGAATCCAACTTTAGAAACATTAAAAATATGATGAGAACCTGAAACAAGTTCAGGTTGACGAAAATAAAAAAAAACGTCATGCTGAACTCGTTTCAGCATCTCATAATCAAATGAAATTAAGTTATTTTTATATAGTCACAAACAAATACAGAACCACGTTTTATGTAGACGTAATTTCAGATCTAAAGCAAAGAATCCAACTTTAGAAACATTAAAAATATGATGAGAACCTGAAACAAGTTCAGGTTGACGAAAACAAATAAAAAAACGCATTTGCAATGAACAGAATCAATACAAAATTACAGGCAAATAAAAAATTGCTTTCTATATATTTCACAGCGGGTTACCCTCAAATTAATGATACCGTAAGTATTATTAAAAGCTTAGAAGACCATGGGGTGGATATGATAGAAATCGGACTCCCATTTAGCGACCCGCTTGCCGATGGCCCAACCATTCAAGCCAGCTCGACTCAAGCCTTAAAAAATGGTATGACTAGCGAACTGTTATTTGAACAATTGAAAGACATTCGCAAAACCGTAAACATTCCGCTATTGATCATGGGTTATTTTAATCCCATATTCCAATATGGTGTGGAAGCCTTTTGTCAAAAATGTGAGGATATTGGTATCGACGGACTTATTATCCCCGATTTACCAGTGGATGTCTATTGTAATGATTACAAAGCTATTTTTGAAAAACACGGATTGATCAATGTGTTTTTAATCACGCCACAAACCAGTGATGACCGGATACATTATATCGATTCAATTTCTAATGGTTTTATCTATATGGTAAGTAGCGCCAGTACGACTGGAGCAAAAGTTGGTTTTGGAGATGAGCAAACCCAGTATTTTGAACGGATCGGCAAAATGAACCTCAACAACCCACAAATTGTAGGTTTTGGAATTAGTAATAACGAGACCTTTACCCAAGCCACCCAATATGCCAAAGGGGCAATTATTGGAAGTGCTTTTGTTAAGCATGTGACTAAAGAGGGTGTAGACAAGATTGAGTCCTTTGTGAAAGGAGTTTTAATCTAAAAAAAAGACCCTATAAAATGGCCTTAGTTTGAGTGAAAAATTATAATATGAATTCAATTTTACAGGCTATTCACTTTCCATTTTTTAGAATTATCGTCCAAATATGAGACAAAACTCGATGCTTCTTTACCTAAAACGCCCATAAACAGGCCTATTCAATTTCTGGCACAATTATGTAGTGTTAGTCATGAAAATAGAATCCATGAAACAACTTAAACAACAATTCAGACAAATGCTTGAAAGTAAGTGTTTGACAAAAGAAGAAAAAAACTATATGAGGAATGTTTTCAAAGATTTCCTCAACAGGCGCAAAATTATCGCAAGAAACTCGGTCCATATAAGAGATGAAAATCATTTTGGTCAAGATTCTCAATTTGATTCAATTATTGGCAAGTATCAAAGTAGTTATTTTAGCAATTTTGATTAAAACTTTTTTTCCATCAACGGCTATAAAGCTTAGGTCAAGGCAATCAAACCGATCCTGCGCTTTATAGTCGAAACCGTGCTCCAATCGCAAGGGCTTTAAGCTAACAATGAGACGGCGAGTTAATAACCTTAGCTTGAGTGAATAAATTAAAGTATTTTTCTTGAAATATATTTATTATTTCCATCCTATTATAAGCCAATTTCAATCTCTAATACTCCTTTTGTTGCTTTGTATGGATCTAATATGAATGTTTTTTTTCCTCCCTCTCCGTAATACTCTATTTGTCGCACAGTATCAATTGTTCCAATCAAAACAATATCATAGAAAGGGAAACCTTGCTTGATTCTAATTGTATCATTAACATATCCTTTTACTTTAACATTAATAAAAGCATATGGTTTCCATTTATATGGTTCGAGTTCAATTACGTATGATTTTGAAAAATCAGTAATCTTTAATTTTGCTTCATCTTTACTATAAAAAAACCATAAATAAAAGTAACTCCAACTGCCAACCCAATAACTAAAGTAACAATGACCATAATTTTAACTGACAATTTTGAAACTTTTAAAGTTAAATTTTTCACGATTACTGGTTTGTTGGAGTTAATTGGCTATATGTTTTATTAGAATTGTATCTGTCTCAATTATTATATTGAAGTCATGGCTAGGTGGGATCCCAAAAGAATAATATCCAAACTGCTGAGAATTTTTAATTTCTCCATTATCAAACACGCTTAAATAAAAAACCCCATCTTTTCCATGCTTAATGTTTCTAAAATCCACAAAAAACTCATGTAATTCGTTTTTTGTAATTTTTTCTAATTTGATTTTATTAAACCCTGTATGAATTAATACAGAATCAATAACGTCATCAGATTTATTTTCCAATAAAATAGTTACACCATTTCTACATGAAAAACATACAATCATAAATATAATTAATAAACATTTAGCTCTCATTATTGGTTTGTTGG
>MAAC01009376.1_pt1 | contig 36183 bp, 34 predicted proteins | sample 1115981 | NCBI WGS metagenome assembly MAAC01 (sample SAMN04961126, study PRJNA320927) | seawater metagenome | isolation source: sample BD02T64 sea water enriched with oil for 64 days | place: USA:Gulf of Mexico | collected 2013-07-27 | reverse complement strand
TCAATCTATTTGAACGTAAAACCCTATCCGAGATACTCAAACCAGATCCGCCGAGATGTAAAAAAAGCGAACCCCAAATGGGGCTCGCTTTATGATCTCTAACTGTGGGACAGCAGTGCACCAAGGCGGGTTTTTTTATGTCCTGTTTTGGTGGCTTAATCAAAATAGGAAGATGAACATGAAAAAAGTCGCCGTTTTTGGCAACGCCGGTGCCGGCAAGTCCACCACTAGCAAGAAACTCGCGGAATATACTGATCTACCCCTCTATGTCTTGGATAAAGTGCAGTTTTTACCGGGCGGTCGCGAAGTATCCCACGAGGAGTATCAATTTTCCCATAATCAACTGCTCGCGAATAAAAGCTGGATCATCGAAGGCTTTGGAAATTTAGAATCCACCTGGGCACGCCTTGCCAAGGCCGACACTCTGGTATATCTCGACCTGCCAATTTATCAACACGCACTTTGGGTCACCAAGCGTTTCTGTAAAGGGCTATTGTCACCACCTGAAGGTTGGCCCAAGAAAACGCCCTTAATTAAGGCAACACTCAATAGCTATCGTACACTATGGCTATGCCATCGAAGACTGACCCCTCAATACCGTCAGTATGTCGCTGATAATGAAACAACCAAGACGGTGCACCATTTACGATCTCGCCGTGATATCGCGGCATTTTTGACATCCATCAAATCACTGGAGGGCAAATAAACAATTCCCTATAACCAAAAAAGGCTGGAGAACCAGCCTTTTCTATATCCTTTAAACCACTAGCCACTAGCCACTAGTCATAAATGGCTTCAATAATCGTCGCATTGGCAGTCCCTAGCCCTTCACAAATTGCCAACAAACCATATTTTCCTTTTCTACGACGTAATTCATGAACCAACGTAGCAATCAATTTAGCGCCCGTTGCTCCAAGTGGGTGTCCCAATGCCTGCGCACCACCGTTAACGTTTAATAAGCTTACATCTGCACCCACGGCTTTTGCCCATGCTAGCGGTACCGAACCAAAGGCTTCATTCACTTCATAGATCGACATGTCATCAATCGACATACCCGACTGTTTCAGAATTTTCTCAGTACAAGGTATGGGGCCTTCCAATACCATCGTAGGATCAGATCCACATACCGCCATGTCTTTTATTTTTGCGATAGGTTTCAGGTTATATTGTTTCAGCGCTTTTTCGCTCACCAATAGAACGGCTGCAGAACCATCGCATATTTGGCTTGATGATGCCGCGGTAATGAGTCCATCCTCAATTAAAGGATTAAGGCTCTGCAGTTTTTCCTTTACCGGGTTTCGTCGTAGTCCTTCATCAATATCATGACGAACCGTTTCACCTTCTATCTCCACATCAATGCCAATGATTTCATTTTCGAAATGTCCGCCATCAAAAGCCGCTGCACCTTTTATATGGCTTTCATAAGCAAAATCATCCAACTCATCACGGGTCACACCATATTTAGTGGCGACTTTTTCTGCTCCTTCAAACTGGCTAAAGCTAGCACCCGGGTAACGCGCCTGAATTTCTTTACTATCAAAGGGGCCATTCATCCCCGCTTTTTTAGGCACAGAATAGCTCGAGCCAATCGGCGCCATGGACATATTCTCAGAACCCCCAGCAATAATCACATCTTGGTTACCGGACATAATCGCTTGCGCGGCAAAATGAACCGCTTGCTGTCCAGAGCCACACTGACGATCCACCGTTACTCCTGGAACAGATACGGGTAACTTTGACGCCAATATCGACGTTCTTGCCAAATTAAAGGTTTGTGGACCAAGCTGGCTAACGCACCCAAAGATCACATCATCAACAACACTGGGATCTACATCATTACGATCAACGAGCGCATCGATCACTGTAGCACCCAAATCCGCTGGATGTACTCGGCTTAAACGGCCGTCCCTACGGCCCCCTGCTGTCCTTACCGCGTCCACAATATATGCATCGGCCATGGGTATTCTCCTATTGATTATCGTGAGATTTGTCTAGCGCTAGACTGAAGAGTCAAAGTATAGGGATCACACCTACACTGTGAAATGACCAAATAATCCAATCCTATGATGTAAACAGCCACCCTGCTACAGACATTCGCTTTTTGCACTGCAATTCGAAACGCCCCCTCATGTCAGAAGCATGATTCCTGCATCCATTTTCACCTATCTACTTGAAAAATAGTGCATTTATCACCTTGGCATAACTACTGCAACCAAGGCTGCAGACTCTTACTATTAATCACTTGGATTAAACTTATGCGAAACCTGCACAAACCACTACTGGGTGCTAGCTGTTTAGTTATCAGTATGTATGCCACCTCTCTTGCAGCAGATTCGTTTGAAAGCTGCCCGACCAAAGCCTTTTTGATTCAAACCCCAGGCTCTACACCTCTTACCTATGGAGTGGATCTCGCCACTGGTAGCTACTCCACGCTATCTCCCGATATGGGAACCACTAAAGTGAACGGTGTTGGTTTTAGTTTTCATGATAACTACATGTATGGGTGGGATTATGGTGCAGCGACCCTGGCGCAAATTGATTCTGAATTTCAAACCTCACCACTTGATGTCTCCGGCTTAATTGGAAAATCATTTTATGTCGGTGATGTGTCCGTTGCCGACAATGCTTGGTATGGCTACCGACGCAGCTACGGTCTTTATCGCGTTGACCTAACAGACCCAAGTGCCGCAATTACAATGACGCAGGTTGCCACTAGCAGTGCCATGGGCAATATATCGATCACCGACTTTGCATTTCACCCAAGCAACGGGCTTATCTATACCGTCGATAATGATGGTTACCTACATACCATTAATGCAACAACAGGAGAAACCACACTACTAACCCAAGTGCTTGACGAAGGCGAATTAGGATTTAGTTTTACCTTTGGCGCTCAGTATTTTGATGTAAACGGCAATTTATACCTCAGTAATAACGGCAATGGTAACGTTTACCGAGTGACCTTAGATGGTGAAGACTCAAGTGCAATATTCTTTTCTTACGGCCCCTCAAGTAATTCCAATGACGGTGCACGATGTGCGCTTGCAGAGGTTGAGGTCAGTGACTCAGTCGATTTTGGCGATGCACCCGATAGCTACGGATCAACCTTAGCAACATCAGGAGCTCGCCATAGCATCACATCGTTATTCTTAGGAGACACTGTTGATGCTGAATCCGAAGCCTATGTTTTCCCTCTTAGTGATGACGTAAGCGATGGCAGTGATGACGATGATGGCGTTACCTTCCCTACCGGTTTTGAAGTCGGTGAGTCGTCTCTGATCGTGGTTAACGTTTCAGAAGAAGGCGGCTACCTCAATGGCTGGGCTGACTGGGATCTTGATGGGCAATTTGATGACGACGAAAAAATCGTTGATCAACTCTCAATGGCTAGCGGTGCAACAACCCTAGCGGTAAGTGTGCCCACTTGGGCGATTGCAGGTGACACTTGGGTACGCTTCCGAGTCAGTACCTTTGAAGATATTGGCGCAACCGGTGGTGTCAGTGATGGTGAGGTAGAAGATTACCCCGTCACCGTTACCGAAAGCGGCGTCACCATGACCCATTACCCAAGCGCGACCACCTATACAACGTTTGCCTACGAAGATCTCTTTCCTCGACAAGGCGATTTCGATATGAACGATGTACTGATGAATATCCGAATTACCGAATACGTAAAAGATGACAGCGTTATTCGTATCAAGATTGAGGGCAAACTCGCCGCATTAGGTGCTGGGTATAGAAATGGCTTTGCATTTCAACTACCAGGAGTCTCAAGTGATGCGGTTAAAGATGATTCCATCGCACTCACTATTAATAATGTTAGCCAAACCAAGACCGTACTTGAAGCCAGTCAGACCTACGCAGTGTTAGTGGTCAGTGACAACCTTTGGGACATCACACAAGCCGGCGAAGGAGACTGTAAGTATTTTCGCACTGAAGAAGGATGCGGTACATCCCATCGCCCTGACTGGAGTATGGTCGTACCATTTTCAACCCCGGTTGCTACCGAGAGCATGTCAGAGCTTCCTTATGACCCCTTTATCTTTGCCAAACCATTAACCTATCACGGTAGCATTGTCGACACGGTCACCGGTGTGCATCCCGGTCGAAAGTTTGAAGTACACCTAAAAAACAAAGCACCTACTGATACTTTTGAGTCAGCTATTTTTGGACTCGCGGACGACTCATCAGATATCGGATTGTTCCACTTTTTCCAAAGCATTAACGGCCTACCTTGGGCACTGGAAATTCCATACGACTGGAAGCACCCAAAGGAGACCGTCAGTATCTTGCAAGCATACCCACAGTTTTATGGCTTTGCATCAGATAGCACTGGCGAAACCAATCCTGACTGGTACTTAGAAGAAAACGCCAACGCTAGCTATATATTCACTGATTAAGGAAAAGAACATGAAAGCGACTAAAGCCATATTACACACAATCAAACTTACTGTATTCATGGGTTCAATCAGCTACCTCGCCGCATGCGGCGGTGGCGCAGGAGGAGAAGAAGAGAATACTCAAGTACAACCAACAAGTACCCCACAACCAACAATAGAGGACTTAACAGTTTCACCAGACAACACCCTACTATCAATTCACACACTGGAGGTTGATGCCAGCTCAGTGGTTCCAGAAAACGAACGCGCCTATTTATCGATTTGTGAAGGAGAAATCAGCAATAAAGATGTCATATCAATGAAGTATGAGGATTGTTTATTACGTTCCCCTATCACTGATACTAGCGATCTATTCCAACTGTCACTTCCCAATCATGTCGATAACTTGATAGCCGTAATCTGGTACTACGATGTCACCCAAACCCCTTTCATCGCACGCTGGGAAAAATCAGAAGCGCAGAATGCAGAATGGGTTATAAACTAACACTTGCAGAGAAGGCGCCTAGGAGGCTAGGCGCCATTTCCATCGACATTTACTAGACGAGATCAGTTAGCCGTTTAATATCATCTTTACTCATACAATAATCATTACATAACTCAAAATAGTCCCCCGTCTTGAGACTAACGTTAAAATCACCTGAATCCTGATAAACAATAGATTCAATATTGGATATCGCAATGCAAAATATTTTGGGAGACAAGGGTTTATGAATCAGTAATTTACCATCTATCAGCTCGACTACGGCCTCTTTACGACCCGCCATGAATGCAACGACTGAAAGTAATAAGGTGACTGCCAAGATCGTTAGATAAACCGGAAGTACATCCTTAGCCCCACCCTCCGCATAGGTCTTAGATATCAGGTAAACAAACACTATACCGACATACCATAATATAGAGACTTTATTGATCAAATATCTTTTACTTTTATAGAGCGTAAAGTCCATTTTATTTCCTGTTCTCCTCCATCATTTTTCGTAGAATATTAATTCTTTTTACTACGGTCGCACAGCTTACAAATCTCAGCATCCCATTTAGCATATCTATCGAAATAGGATTCAACTACCGAGCTCTGAATTTCTCTATTTTCTTCCATGGAGTTTTCTCTTCAAGGTAATTTTTAAAACATAGCTACTTCGATGTAAAACCGGCTACCCTCATCGATTCGAGCTCTTGCGTTTTAGCAATAGGCTTAGATGATTTTGCCAACATGAATCCAACCAGCAGCACGGTAAACGTCTCACCTGCTAAATAAATATACTGTATATAATCGGCCCCACCGTGCATTCCGAAACCAATCAAGCGAGAAACCAGCATTGCGCCCATAGTCAGAAGCACACATACCAGTCCTATATCTACATTGGCCTTAATGCAATAGAACATAAATACACCAGCGCCAAAAAATAGCCCTCCGTAAGTGGCCATAAACTCCATTGTTGCTCCTGGTGCTTGAATGTCATAGTGAATCAAACTAGATACCACTGCGGGCATGACCACGCCAAAAATACCGAATGCAATAAAAAGAATCGCGTAATAACCCAAAATCAACTTCCGTATATTCATATATTACTCCTTAATTCAAATACGCATTCTACACTTATTTACATGAATTCGTACATCAGCCTCCTCTAACTCTCACTAAACGTCCTGTCTATCAAGCTCTCTCTATGCTATTTGCTAGCGCTGACCACTCTATCAGTTTTCAGTTAGCATACCCCGTACGGTAGATAGCGCATGGGAAATAAACGTTGCTAATATAGCAATATCCACAATACACACTGGAGCTACCCGTGAAGATTTACAAGTTAGCGTCAACCCTACTACTTATTCCACTATTGACTGCATGTTTTCCAAGCGAGTCTGAACCTGAGTGGAGCCAGCACTTTGATACAAGCTCTACACAAGGTTCAACACTGCTAAACAGAGGCGATGGCTCCTTTACACATTTATACTCAGACGGTTCAATCGTCACCAGTGAAGCCTATCGTTACAGCGGAGAAAAAATAGGTGATTCCATCTTATTGCCAGAAGAATCAGCACCGACTATCTTCAACCAGGCTAGCGGAATAAGTTACCGTGTAGACAAGCGTGATAACGGATTATCTTTAACAAAATTCAATCACGATCTTGCTATCGAATGGCAACGTGATGAGACATTTTCCGATGACCTACTGGGAGATTTTTCAACAGCCCAAGTAGATCTCTCATTCACCGATGATGACAGCTTACTGATAATACAAGCCGAAAAGCTGATTGTCCTATTGGATACTGATGGCAACATTGTCTCATCCAAGCTATTTGAGAATGGCGATACATTTGTAGACTTTCACTTTTCTGGTTTTTCTTACGACGGGCAAGTAGCCATAGCACAATGCGAAAATTTTTATAGCTCGTGTCACTATAAAATATTCGATTCTGAATTCAACGAGACCCATGCGTTTGAATACTCCCATTCATCACTGAAATTCGCCAATAGCGGATTCTACTCTTCGTCTAATTTAGGGGTTTGCCGCCTATCATTACAAGCGGAACCCGAATGGTGCAAGAATTTTTCAATTTTCACTAACGCTAAAACTGTCATCTATGACGACGGCAACACCTACTATTTACAAATTTCTAAATATGGCGAAGATCAACGAAAAGTTGTGATTGAAAAGATCAATTCAGAAGGCCAGTCTGAGTGGCTATATGAATATGCCAATGCGGTAGATGTTTCTGAACTCACATTAACGAGCCAGGGCGTATCTTTTGTCCATACAACGAAAACACAAGAAATCCCATTAATTAATTTCGATTTCCTATTCGGCGGAACACAACTAAACACCTACATGCAGTTAACCAGCATTGCTTTTGACGGAAGTGTTAAAAACAAAATAGTAATGAATCATGCGGAACATCGACAGTATATCCAATCGATTACACCCTTTATCGGTATCAATTTTTATAACGAAGCAGGTACGATTTCGATTTATGACTATTTGCTGACAGATAGTAATGTAATCATAGCCAGTCAATTCTCATCTGAGAAAAGCTATAGTGACAGTGTATTAACGACCATTTCTGATTCTTACGTCGACCTATCTTCTTTTATCGCCCAATAAGCCGTGAGCAATCAGGCTGAACCTCACTGCTACTGCTGATCAAAAATAGGGAGGGCTTATATATCGCCTCCTCTGAAAATATAGACTAGCCCCGTCGTCAACACAGAAAAGGAACCTAGGATAACAAAAAACACTTCCAGAATGTTAATTGACGCAATATATGCCGACCCTGTTCTTGCCCATTGCCTTTTATAGGCAATAAATGAAAACCCAAATCCTGGCAACATGTACTGAATGATAAGTATACTGCTTTTGCGCGGGCCAAAAATACGATCTAAATCCATAGAGCTGTTCATTGCTATCAGTAGGTTATAACCTAAAAAACCGAGCCAACCCAATACCATTGATACAGTAATAGTGTTGTGTCCCTCATAGATATAATCATCCTTGTAATGTACCCAACCCATCACGAGTATCGGTAAGCACAAAAAACCTATTTCCAAAAACATTGTCTAATTCCATTTATTTACGATTCGTACTCTAACCGACGAGCTCCCTGTCTGAGCGTTCATACTAGCACTATACTGGTCACACTCAAGCCCTCATCCCGCTATCCTTAGTCATACACAGAGCAAGCCAGCCTACAACACAAGAAATAGAGCACCATAAGCCGACCGCAAGCGTAATCCCAGCATATTCCGCAAGCATCATTCCTTGAGTACTCAACATACCGAGAATTGGCCCAGAAAAAATAAGTAATTTTCTCCTTTTCGCTATAGTGTGTCGATCTTTTCTAACCACAAATAAATAGTAAACACCCCATAGTGATATTGCTGATATAGAAGCATATATAGCAGCAATCATCGTTTGAAGTTTAAATACACCAAAACAACCGAACTTTGGATCGCATGCTTCACCTAAAAAGAATAAAACACCATGCCAAAGAGTCGCGGGCAAGAATACACAGATAAATGCGAATAATGGAAATTCAATATATTTAATCATATCGTTAACCTCACATCCCTATTGATAAAACTAATATCATCACTGCGTTTATCGCAGGTATTCTACCCCTAAAATTACTCTCAGTAGAATACCCATCAGCCAGAAAACATCACAATCATTCAGCTGATTTTCCGCTATCCCCGTAGACAACCGTGCAATTTCTATTGAAAGGAAAGTACCACTTCCCTGTTTCTCCAATAAGCTCGACATTGTTTACGTTGCCCTGATCGGCAGCAGATATGATCGATCCATCACCGTAAATAGGCAAAAAAAGCAGCATATTCACTGTGCAGGCCTCACCTCTTTTACGAGATTGCAGCTCCTTAAAATTAATATTCTTAATCCCAACTGTTTTACCTTCGGCGTATCTAAGGGTTTTAGCAAGATCCTTTGTCACCGTCGCACAGCCCGATAAACTCAATAATCCTAAGAATACTATTATCTTTTTCATCGTTTGTTCCTCCTGTTAAGTTGAAGCAATCTTAACGAAGGAACGGGTATGTACCACTAAAATCCTGACCGTACTAAAGTGTGGGACCTTGGGTATCATGATACAGAACAATGCTTAAGGACTAGCCCTTTCTAACGGCCCAGCCTTGATCTCCCGGTGCTCTCTCGCATATCCACTTGGTATCAGTAAGTGAAGTTACACCACTAGTGGCTACATCGAATAGAATATGGCGAGAAACATCCGTGGGTTGCACAGATGGATTTTCAGCAAGAGGCTTGTCTTTGTATTTTAGACTGGTAAAAGAGCCGCTACCTGCAATAAACCCAGCAACACCAACGACTCGTATACCCGAGAAATTATAGTCATGAAGTTTATGTGCAAATCGTTTTGCAAACGGTTCCTTTCTACCCGAAAACATACCTGAACCTGGTGTATGAGCCCCAGTATTACAAGCCCAAAGATACATGGTGAGATTCTTTTGCTTTAGTTTAAGGCCATTACTAATCAGCAACCTGGCCAAAGCATCTTCATCATAATGAGTTTTGTGAGTACCAATACCCGCTCCCATGTTGCCATGACCAAAAACCACCAACACAGCAGGATCAGCACTCGAAAGCTCCGCCATCGATTTTAAATGATCAAATTGCTCACGCTTAGCAAAGCTCTGGTCTTTCGGAAAAAAGGCATGTTGAACATAGCGCGCCCCACTTTTCATAGCCCCATCACTAGGGTCATCATTTGCAGGTTGAAATACGTAATAACCGGGTTTAGTCATCTTTCTTTACTCTTTAATAAGGGGGGCAACTGCCGTGAGTGGTGAGTATAAATCGCCCAGACTTTCTGAGTCCACAAAGTAAAAAGGTATTAATTACACACAAAAAACGAAATTAGTTAGGTTTTGGAGTGCTATAAGGAGTTGCAATTTTGGACAAAAAAATACGACAATGCGAATACATATCATTTGCAATGGAGAAGTCCCATGAAAATAAGGCTGTTTTTTGCACTATCGCTAGCGCTATTCACTACATCCACATTTGCCGCAGAACATACCGTAGAAATGAAAAACGCTGGTGCAGACGGCATGATGGTGTTCGAGCCCTCTGTGATAAACGTCGCAGTGGGAGATACCGTGAAGTTTGTACCCAAGGACCTAGCGCATAACTCAGAGTCCGTACAAGGGCTCACACCTCTAGGGGCAGCTACCTGGAAAGGTGATATGAGCAAAGAGGTATCTGTCACTATCGATAAGGAAGGTGTTTATGTTTATAAATGTCTACCACACACTGCGCTAGCGATGGTTGGCGTTATCGTTGCTGGGGAGCCCACCAACTTAGACGACATCAAGAAGAAGTCAAAAGCGCTAACAGCAACCTTCGCAATGAATAACGACCGCCTAGATAAATATCTAACCCAAGTAAAATAGCACCGCTAGTATAGCGGTGTTTCTGGTGGGCTTCTTTCAGCTACACCCTACTCAAATTCATTTTGAAGATTGACTAGAACCTCTAATGCACTCTCAAACTCGAAATCCTCAAGATATGTTGTGATAACGTGGAGTTCTTTTTCATATTGCTTTGATAACATCACCCTCAGATCCGGTAGGCGTTCCACCGCCATGGTATTATTCTCTCTGACCAACCGAATCAACTCCGCCAGTACTGGTGCAATTTCCACTCGATCGACTCGAAGAAGCTCATTACCCTCTAACTTAGGCTCCTCATTTCTATCAACTATTAACGGAGAAACTTCATCCAACACTTGTGTCAAAGCAACTGTAAAGGATGAAACAAGTGTAGTATCGGTATCACCACTTTTAAGGTATCGTTCTAGATCCCTTCCAATAACACTCAGCTTCATCGCACCGATATTGCCAGCGACACCAGCCACACCGTGAACCAATTTATAAGCCGAAACATGATCAGACTGGCTAAGAAATTGATTTAGTTTATACGAAGTATCAGCATACTCTGCTCTGAAATCCGAAAGTAAGGATACATACAATTCAGAGTTCCCTGCCACTAGATCCAAACCTCGACAAGTATCAATTACATCATTGTCGGATGCCATCAATCGAATACTCAATTCATCATGACTAGTATTATCATTGACTACAGAAGAGCTTGTTGTCTCTCCCTTTGGCTCAATCCACTTAATGAGCGCTTTGATCAGCTCTGGAATCACTATCGGTTTACTTAAGTGGCCGTTCATCCCTATCTCTATACATTTTTCCTGATCGCTCCTAAGCGCATGAGCGGTCATTGCTAATATAGGTATGTTGTTGGCGTTGACAGGAGCAGCCATTGCACGAATGGTTTGCGTTGCCTCATACCCATCCATTTCCGGCATTTGAATATCCATTAGAATAAGTTCAAACGACTCTGACTTCATCGAAGCAACCGCTTCACAGCCATTATTAGCCACACTCACATCAAACCCAAAGCGTGTTAATATTTCAGTAATGACCTGTTGATTGATTGCATGATCTTCCGCCACAAGTATTTTTGCCCCAACACGAGTCGATAGTGCTTTCTTTTGATCATCAATGCTATGAATACGCCGATCATCAGGACTACTTGCGGTGGATAATGCACGCTTAACCGCGGACAACATCACGGCTGGTGTCACCGGTTTTAATAAGAAATCATCGAGTAATGATTGCACATGCTCGTCCACTAACGATCTTTGATCATGTCCGGTTACCATCAATAGTGAAGGCAATGCGTCCCCCAAACGCCGTTTAATTTCTTGAATACAAGTAACGCCATCCATACCAGGCATCTTCCAATCCATAATAATAATATCGAAGGGTTTCATATTATTTGTTTCAATCGCCGTTAAGCACTCCAATGCGTCGATTCCAGAACTAAGAGATTCCACCTCCATCTTTAAAGCTGTTAGCATACTACTGATCACGTCTCGCGCAGTGTGATTATCATCTACGATGAGTACTCGTTTTCCCGCCAATGACTCTGCTTCTGTAATAAGCGATAATTCATGGTCATGGATACCCAGATCCAGCTCAAATGAAAAACATGACCCTTCGCCCAAGGCACTTTCCACCTGTATTTTTCCACCCATTAACTCTACTAGCTGTTTGGTAATCGATAATCCTAATCCGGTCCCACCAAATCGGCGAGTGGTAGACCCATCGACCTGAGTAAAAGCACGAAACAGCTTGCCAATACCTTTTTCATCCATGCCGATCCCAGTATCAAGAACGCTAAATTTTAGCCTGACCTCATTTTCTGCTCTATTAAGTAACTCAACGTTTATAGTGACATTACCTTGGCGAGTGAATTTTACGGCATTCCCCGTAAGATTTACCAAAATCTGATTAAGTCGAAGTGCATCACCATCCAGTGATAACGGAATGTCAACCGAGTGCTCGACAAAGATATTTAAAGCCGACGCCTCCGCATTTTCTCTTGCGATATCGCTCACATCTTCTAACAGCTGATCTAATCTAAACGGCCGATTATCAAGCTGCAAGAAACCCGCTTCTATCTTAGAAAAATCCAGTACATTATTAATCAACAGGAGTAGATTATTCGAAGAACGACTAATTTTATCCAAGTAATCTTGTTGTTTTACGTCAAGCTCAGTTTGTAACGCTAGATGACTCAACCCAATAATGGCATTCATCGGTGTCCGTATTTCATGAGACATATTCGCGAGAAATTCTGATTTAGCTTTATTCGCCTTCTCTGCTTCTTCCGTTGCCCCCATCAATTCATGGGTCCGCTCCTCTACTTTTCTCTCCAGCGCTCGATTAGATTCCTGGATAACCCTCGCTTTATAGGTCTGACGCTCACTATGCTCTGTCATTGCTAACTTTTGTGCGATAATCTTTTCTTCACGCTCCTCATAAAGACGAACCGCTAAAGCCGACGTCATTATTATTGATTCTACGGCTGACCCAAGCTGTAATCCCCACTCCATCATCACGGTACTAGCAATAAGGCCAAGCTGTTCCATTGCAGAAGCGCTTGCAGATAACAGTAGTGAAGACCATGCAACCGTGTAGTAGCCAGCAGATTTACACCCTTTTTTCCATAAAATGGGTCCAACAATAAATAGCAGCGAACTACAGGAAATAAGAAGAAAAGCTGAAAAACGCGTCGACAAAGAATAGCTTAGAAAGAGACTACTTAGTATGCCAATCATCCCTAGCACTATCACCACTGAAATCATTCTATCAAGAACAACACTATAAGACTTCACTCTTAAAAACGACTGGGTAAATAGTGCCGACAATACGACATTAAAGGAAATCGCAGAGAGAAAAACCGTATGGTGAAAAAAAGGTGTATTGGGAAATATGAACTGTACTGATATCCCCCTAAATGTTAAGAAAAATGCTGCAAAACTCAACGCCAACAGCGAATAGTATAAATACGCAATTTCTTTTAGATTGATAAATACGAATATATTGAAAGCAAATATCGAAAACATTATTCCAAAGTATATTCCATGAATCTGCTTTTTCTCAGAGTCCCTTAGTAAATATGCCTCTCTATTCCACATATTTAGCGGTATATTAACAGTTCCCTCCGACAATACTTTTAGATATACAGTTACTCGTTCATTCGGATGCATATTAATAGGAAATAGAAAATCGCTATTGGGTATCGGTCGTGAACTGTAAGGTAGCTTATCCCCGGTATGATAATCTTGTTGAATTTTATTGCCTTTCACCACATAAAAATCAATGTAGTCAAGCAAAGGGTAGGTAATCGCTAATAAGTCACGAATTTCACTATCACTTTTATTCTCAAGGCTAAATTTCACCCAATAGGTTGAATCACTGAACCCAAATACCGAATAGCCTCCAATAATTGGTTGCCAAGGATAGTCAATGTCAGAATCGATTATGCTCTTTATATCAATTTTGTGGGTGGCGTCCTCAAGATAGTCGGCTTGAATTGGGCGTACTTTATTCGATTCTACATCTGCATTATCAATAATATTCTCAAATGCAACTGCCTGCTTGACGCCGCATAATAATAGAAGAGTAAAAACTATTGCATAACATAATGAAAGCGTCTTATCCACACACCTTGTTTCGACCACTTTGCTTTGCCTCGTAAAGTTTTTTATCTGCCGTCTCTATGAGTTTTTCTGGATCTAACCCATCACTCCTAGAAAGCGTACCGACGCCAAGGCTAATGGTGATTTTCCTGTCACTACTCTTAAATGAAAAAACCAGATTTTCGATATTTTTCCGCATGATATCAGCAATTGCATATGCCCCCTGACTATCTGTAACAGGCAATACGACGACGAACTCCTCCCCTCCATATCGCGCAACAAGGTCTGTAGATCGAGTAACTGAACGGGACAACTCCTTCGCAATTTTCTGTAAGCAATCATCACCAAAAAGGTGCCCTTCGGTGTCATTGATTTCCTTGAAGTAGTCGATATCAATCATGATTAACGAAAGCAATGTCTGAGAACGTACCGCAGAGTTACACTCATAGACTAAGGTGTCATCGAAGAAACGCCGGTTCGCAATGCCCGTTAACGGGTCCGTGACGTTAAGTCTTAACAGCATATCCCGTTGAATTTTAAGCTGAAGATGATTCGTCACTCTTGCTTGAACAATGGATGGACTAAACGGTTTAGCAATAAAGTCAACAGCCCCCATTTTCAGACCTTTTGTTTCCTCATCGACATCAGCCTTAGCGGTGATAAAGATAACAGGGATATCTTTAGTAGAAGGGTTACTCTTTAACTTTACACAAACCTCATGCCCAGTCATTTCAGGCATAACAACATCAAGCAATATAAGGTCAGGCGGTACATCCGATTGAGATAGCTCTAAAGCGCGTTTTCCATTTTTTGCGATAATACACTCAAACCCCTCCAGTGTTGCGATTAACACCTTGATGTTTATCATCTCATCATCAACGATGAGTATGCGGCCGCTATTATTTTTCATCACCTTACCTGATTGAACACCTAACATTACAACAACACCACATAGTCGGACGCCAATCCTCCGGTGGGTAGTGCAGGGTATTTAATCAGCATAGATGATGAATAGTCACTGAGCGAATTCGATACTTAGTGGATTAGTTAACCCTATACACAAGCAATAAATACGCTATTTGTATTGTGGTACCGATGTTGTACGTTGCACAGCTGCAGGGATCAACTCAACAGGATATACCGCAATTTGAGGCTTGCCATCAGCAACATAATAGTCCTTCACCTCATTTAATACCGTTGCATTATGTGCATCCGATAAAACCGCTACAGGAACAACGCCTTGAAATATTGCAGCTGTTTTATCCCCGGCGCATTGGGTCTTCACGATCTTCACTGCGCTGCGCTGATTACCATCACAGTTAAACACAACGCCGCCCTTAACTGCGACTGTGGACTCATCTTTGATCTCCATCCCAGCGGACGGGATAAGCTGAAGCTGAATATACTTTTGCATCAAAGCGGGAGGGGACTTTCGCAACCGTTTCATTAAGTGGTCAAGACAAATTTCAATACCTATCGTAATACCATCAATGTCTACAATAGATTGGCCACTGTCCGGATTGCTCTGCGCCTCGCGCCCTTGCCCCGAAGATTTTGCCGCCAAAGGGTGTACCACTTGCGATTTTACTAGTGCCGACACATCAAGCGAACCATCAATCATATAGTATTCATTGCCTAACTTATCAGTACGCTTCTCTTTACCGCTCTTAATAAAATCAATACCGGACATATACTCTTTGACAACAGCCTTCATTTCAGAGCCCGCGCCCCCTTTGGACACAAGCACAACATTTTGAATCAGGTTTTCGGTACCTTCCAGGCTAGTACTGGTAGAGTCGCCTTTCCATGTTAATAAGACTGAACCGAAAACAAAAAGCCAATGTTTGTATTTGTCGTCTTCTATCATCCCTTTTAACATGTCGACCAATTTGTCATAGTGATCAAACGAATAAGCACCTCTAGTTCCGCGAAAGAAAAATTCCGGCACCATAAACACTTTTAATGTATCACTATTGATATCCGCTTTGGCAGTAGCATTCGTTATGGCATCTACCAAAAATGCAGATCGCTTAGATATATCAATGAGTTCGTTATCATTGCCTTTGTAAGTAGATTTTCTACTGTATACCGGCAGAGTGAACCAACCCTTCTTTTTGACTTGACTAATTTCGCTACTAGGAAATGTATTTATTTCATATGCAATCATTTGCACTTTTGTGTAGATATTTGGCATTACTTGTCTCTCCAAAAATATGTACTCTATTTAGGGTTCGCACAAGTCTATTGATGTATTCGATTGGAAACACAGGTAAACCATGGAATTAGTAATAGGTAATCTATGGCATTGATGGTTCACTTCTTACCGCATCATAATCACCAGTGCCCAATTCTACGATATTGATACTATTTCCAATCCATCTACTTTTTATCTATTTACGATTACCGATTCTCATCGTCAAATCGAACCCCCTTCTCTATATACCCTCTTCTTAATTCTGCTTAATCCTACTGGTGTAATTCCCAAATACCGAGCCAAATCATTCTGAGTCACTTTTTCCAAATGACCTGAGTAATCACTTTCCAATAAACGGAATCTGGCTTCTGCACTTAGGCATAGGAATTCATACTCTCTTCTCTCTTTCTTCATTGCGAATTGTAGCAATATATCAATCATACTATTAGCAAACTCTATATCCCTGCGGCAATATTTTCGAATAGCGTCAAATGAGATTTCCCGTAAAACGCTCTTTTCAAGGCATAGTAAACTAAACGAACAATCCATTTGTGAATGGGCTGAGGTTAGACTCCCTATAATATCGTTAGGTATAAGAAATGACTTTATAGATTCCTTGCCATTGTCAGAGGTGTAATACGCCTTTAGCAAACCTGACTCGACAAAATAGAGTGACCTATTCAAATCACCCTGCCTAAAAATATGTTCACCCACTCCCCTTTTCATGTTAGTTCCCTCAAACTGAATAAATTCGTAAAAATTCATAGCTTTTAACCTCGGTTAACGACAATAGTTTATCCCGTAATTATCATTCAGTAGAAGAGGTGAATAGTAACCCAAGCGAAATGGAAGAGCATATGATACTCAACAAAAAACATATCGTCATCACTGGTGGTACATCTGGCATCGGCTATGAGTTAGTAAAGCAACTCCATTCAGATAATCATGTTATCGTCATTGCTAGAGACCAAAAAAAACTTGACGATATTTCTCAGCAATTTGAGGGAATTACCATCTACAACGCTGATTTATCGCTGATGGCTGACGTAAAATGGGTCGCTGCTCACATCATTGATTGCTTTTCATCCGTTGATGTACTTATTAATAATTCAGCTGTTCAATATACGCCCAAACTCACGGATGCTGACTTTCTATGCGAAAACATATATCGCGAAATCGCAATAAACTTCAGTGCTGTCTGTGCGTTAACACATCAATTACTACCCACACTATTACATGATAGAGACGCCGTGATCGTAAACATTAATTCTGGCCTTGCCTTAGCCCCCAAAACCACATCCGCCATCTATAGTGCGACCAAGGGAGCACTTAATAACTTCTCAACCGCACTGCGCTACCAGCTCGAAGCCACAAACATCTGCGTTCAACAAACATTTTTACCCATGGTTAATACCCCGATGACAAAAGATAGAGGTATTAACAAAATATCCGCACAATCAGCTGCATCGGAAATAATCAGAGGAATAGAGAATAATATTGAAGAACATGATATAGGAAAAGTTAAGTTACTTAGAATCTTACTTCGTTTATCCCCATCGATCGCGCACCGTATCATGAAGAAATATTAGGGGAATTTTCTATGAGACCTCTGCTACGCGTGATTTTAATCATTGCTACATTCTTTGCTACTACTTTCGTGATAATGAAGCTCACTGGTATACTTACCGCGGATCAAATCGAATATTTTTTGTTACAAGCAAAATCGTCATCGCCTATCTACGTCGCTATTATTATAGCCTTGCTACTGTTCTCAGACCTTTTTATTGCCATACCAACATTAACTGTCATAATATTGTCCGGTTACTTTCTCGGTCAAACTTACGGCGCCATTGCTGCATTATTAGGGATGTTGTTCGCGGGCATCTTTGGATACACGATAAGTCGTTTCTATGGTGATTCCATTTTCGCCTTTTTGATAAAAGACCCCCATAAACGTAACGAAGCCATTGTCACGTTTACTAAACACGGCGTGATGATGATACTCCTGTCTCGAGCGCTACCCATCCTTCCTGAAGTCACTGCCTGTCTTTCTGGAATGACTCGAATGAAATTTACACTCTTCATAACTGCATGGTTAGCTAGTGCTTTCCCTTATGTAATGATCGCTACCTACGCAGGCTCCATCAGCTCTGTTGAAAACCCCAAACCAGCGCTATTCACTGCCATTGCCATTTCGACATCACTATGGATTTCATGGATCATTTATCACCGTCTACGAATCAAACCCAATATGTAATAACCGTATCAACTGCCACTACATATTGGTCTATATATCTATCACTGTGCATCGCCCGAGTGATATCTCCTAGGGAGTGGGTACATTCGTTATTTCGTAGGTTGTAACGCTATATTCCCCCCCTATTACATCACTTTCTTGTGTGCTTATCACAACAGGAGTGGCAATCAGATTAGATCCATTCATCAATTTTATCGCCTCTATATACCATGCGTCACTTCCCGTTGCTTCTAGCGTAATCCTAGCAAGTTCATTCGTAGATGCCGTCAGATAATGTAATACTTTCGTACGATTCCTAGATGGAGAAAAAGACGTTAATATTTCCGAACTACCATCTTCGTAGATCATTGTTATTCTCGGGGCGTCATAGGTTCCAGAATACGGCAATCCGCCAGTAACGATTTCTACACTACAATTACTTTGACAGATATTTATGGGGATCGAACTACACGCGTCCAAACAAAATTCATGACTATCCTCCGTAAAGCTGACAACAGTTTCGAACTCAGTACTTAAGGCAATAAATTTGTCCTGTGCAATTTTTGTATTTTCTCCCATTTTCTTGTAAGAAACCTGATTCACAAACCAAGCGTTGCCAGATTGAGTGGTAAGTTCTATTGAGGTTGGAGATTCAGCAATTTCATCAGGCTCCAATATTTCTAGAGATCCTCTAGAAATATTGCTGATATACATTTCCTGAGAGTCCGCTGTAGGATAATTTATCGTTACTGTAATCGGATTGTACGTTCCCTCGTATCCGTTCCATTCATAACGATTCTCAGCGGTTTTGATAAGCACGTTAGATTCTGAGTAAGGGAGTAATTCCGGCTCGTTAAGTAGAGACGTCAATGTTCTATAGATTGACAATCCAGAATGCAAAAGTTGAACTTTCGCTTTATATGGATACGTATTTTGTATCTCCTCCGAGGCGGTCGTTTTATCAAGATTAATCGAAGATTCTGTTGTAAATACTAATGGCAAGGACAGAACTGACGATGGAAACTCATCATCATTAAAAATGGCTTCTCTTGCCAGTTTTTTATCTCCCCCTGATACACAATTTTCAGGAACACCGTTAAGTGATAATTTATTTCCCAGTGCAAGGTCGCAATATGCATCTTGTGTTATTGCATGTGATCGAATTGCTTCATCTTTCACTCTATTTTCAAGCACACCATTGGGACTTGTATCTTCGAGGTAAGATGCTAGATTTTCATTTGGCAATTTAGATATGTCAATATTCCGTATCTCACCAATCCACGTATCGATAACACCATTCACCCGTAGTGATTCGCCATTGTTCGCTTTCTTTAGTACATAGTGGTCCCAGAAAGAATGAAAATCCCTAGGCTCTGAATCCTCCACGTATAACAACTTACCAATCCAATCCTCAAAATAGCCAACATGTAGAGGCTGTTGAATGTCACCCAGAAAATGTGAAAAGTACTTAATAGCATCCACTCTTTCCTGACCTTCTGACGTCTTCGCCTTTTTGTATTCATAAGGAATACTCTCAGATAGATTATCGGTTTCAGTATTGGCATCAGATAAATCTATACAGTCGGGATTTCCTTCCAAGTTAGTATGCCCTGAATTATCGACTGCATCACTCCAGTTGTTAGCAGCGACCTCCTCTACAGCCGAGTGGATTCTTAACGTATGATCACAGGTACGCTCATGCGGATGATCCGGCCTGGTACAAGCATAAATAAACTTCTGACGTGCAGTAGCGCTGACAATTTGCGCGTCATCATCGACACTTAGGATTTGATCAAGTGTATCTCTGTCGGCTTCCGATAGAAGCTCATAGGCTAGGCCGCAGCCTATCTGATGCCCCTTATCCCACCAGGCATAAGATGGAATAGAGAATACAAACGCGCACACCAAAAAAATGGGATACGATAGATTTTTGGCGGATCGTAAAATGACTTTTCCATTAACGTTTATGATGGCATTCACTTTCAACTCCCAGTACGTGTAGATCGGACAAAACCTATTAAAGGTTAGCCTGAGAGGTCTAATTATTGTATTACTTTGTATTACACATACCCAACAGGATAAGCTTACCGAAACACTATACATTATATTGTGTTTTTCGATTAACTCCTCAGCTGTCATATCTAGCCTGACAGATGTCTTATATAACCCTTATTTATCACAATAATTTTTATTACATTGACGTTCTTACTACAAATATGAGGAATGGCTAATGGCTGACGCGCTGATTATTGAGATTCGTGACAATATCATGTTGATGAAAATCAACCGCCCTGAAAAGAAAAATGCGTTTAATATTGAAGTGTTACGCGGATTATCCCACGCGTATACCGAACTATCGGAGCGTCCTGATTTACGTTGTGGGCTAGTCTATAGCGAGGGTGCGTGTTTTAGTTCCGGTATGGATATGATGGATGTTTTACCCAAAGTAGCGGCAGAAGGAGAGTCGGCATTTCTAGATGACGGAATGTGTGATCCATTTCGTAACTTTGGTAAAGAATGTAAGAAGCCGATTATTGTTGCGGTGCAAGGGCAATGCTATGGCGCGGGTATGGAATTTGTTATTTCTTCTGACATTTGTGTTGCGGCTGATGATGTTGCGTTTAATCTTATGGAAGTACGACGAGGTATCATGCCGCTGGGTGGTGCAACAATGCGATTACCTCAGCTGATTGGTTGGCAAGATGCAATGTATTATATGCTGACAGGTGACACGATTTCTGCTGAAAAAGCCGAATCAATGGGGTTGGTTCAAAAAGTGACTACGCCAGGAAAGCAGCTGGAAAAATCGTTGGAAATTGCTTATCGAATTGCCAATAATGCGCCGCTTGGTGTCCAGGCGGTACTAGAAACGGCTCGAATCGCAGAGAACCCACAACAGGACATTATCGTTAACATTCGAGATATTGTGATGTCTTTGGTTAATACCGCAGATGCTAGAGAAGGGATGATGTCTCTACTAGAGAAAAGGGAGCCTGTATTTACGGGTCAATAATGGCTTCAATTGTAATGAGACCTTCCCTGTATGGTTCGAACGTAAAAGACCATGACTTTTGAGTCCGTGCCACACAGGGTTGAAAGGAATCATCCATTTTCAGGTCAAATAAGACAAGCTACAGGTGATATCGGACGACATGAACTAGATTGATAAGATAGAGCATCATAAAGCGATATTATGTAACAGTCGCATACCGCCTTGGAGCTTATCTTGATAAAAATTGCCATTGTTGTCATTGAAAATTGCCTGACTACAACGATACACGGGATGCAGGATATACTCTCTATCGCCAACATGTGTAGTATGCAAATGCACCCGACCGCGACGGAGTCACTGTTTAGTACTGAATTAGTCTCTAGCGATGGTATGCCTCGTAGAAGCTTTAACGGAGTAGAGTTTACTCCCGCCAGCGCCATTGCGGATATTGATGACGTAGATATCATATTTATTCCCCCCATCACAATCAACGTAGAGTCTGTTCTATCAGATAATCTTGATATCATTCAATGGATAAAGAAACATCACGATGCGGGAGTCTTGTTAAGCTCAGTCTGTACAGGCGCTTTTTTTCTAGCGGAGGGTGGCCTGCTCGATGGAAAAAGTGCAACAACAAATCAGTCGTATGCCGTCGCATTTTCACATAGATACCCAAAAGTTAACTTACAAGCAACAAAAATATTGACCGTTGATGACAATATCTTATGTGCAGGATCAACGTTCTCATTTATGGAATTGGCCATTCATATAATTGAACGGTACTGTGGTCATGATATTGCCGTGCAATGTTCGAAAATATTGCTGATTGATAAAAATAGAGAATCTCAAGCTCCTTTTATGATATTCGATGGGCAAAAACGTCATGGTGATAATACGATTGTCGAAATACAGGACTGGCTAGAGAAGCATGCGCGCGAACCACTAAGCATTGATGATCTGTCAGAGACCTTTAACATGAGCTCTAGAAACATGACCCGACGATTTAAGAACGCTACCGGCGATAGCCCGTCGGTTTATATACAACGATTAAGAATTGAGTCTGCTAAGCATTTTTTAGAGGAAAGTCGAAAATCCTTTGATGAGATCACCTATACTGTTGGGTATGAGGATAGTCGCTCGTTTAGCCGACTATTCAAGAAATATACCGGTTTAACACCCACTAATTATAGAAAGAAGTATCAGTAAATTATTATCCGTTTTAGGTCGTAACAGTATTATTTTTTCTCGACATTCTACGAATATTTGTGGATAGAATGTTATGGATAGTATGAAGATTGAATTTAACCAAGATCGGTACTGATATGCCGTTACGCCAATTGGGATTGATGTTTTCATATTCTTGACGTAATGCTTGTATGCTTCTCGTCTTTCCTTTGTTTTCCTCATAAGGCGCATTTTGATTTTTAACTAATTTTTCAGTGTTATCCCAATTTTCACCGTATATTTCTTCCGCAAAATTCTCTAGCATACTTTGTTCACGGTTCGTTATATTGTCCGCTTGTATCGTTTTGAGCCCGCCAAACGTTCGACTAAGAGAAACATAGCTAGAGGGAAAGACAAAGGCCGTTATATACATGGATCGCATACCATAGCGACGGATGGCTTTTGGCAGTATCCGAAAAGCCGCAGAAGTAATCGAAGAGTGCCCTCGATACATAGGGTTAACATAATAGTATTTGGATAGTATGAACAGTGACTTAGACTCAACGTTATCAAATGTTTTGAACGTAAAGGTGAAAAAACCCTGCAACGTATCATCAGCGTCTTGAAACGTGAAAAGATACGTATGATTTCGCGTACAAAAGTCATGAAAATAGTGTAAATCATCTTCTTCAGACTGATGAAGATCAAGTAAATTTCGACGTAACTGCCACATGCTATGTAGTAGCTTCTCGTCGGCCTGAGTGCCCTCTGTAATAGTTACTCTTAGTTTTCGATTCATCATTTTGTCCGCATTTAGGTAAAGTACAATCCTTAGTATACTGATGTGAACACCCCTGATTACGGTCAAATAAGTCAACCTCACGGTTAAATAGGACATAGAATCCCCATGAACATCACTTCTTATGGAGCCTATCGGTACTCCCTGTAATACGCTGTAATGACCTGTAATACTATTTCCTCTTCTGGTGGCTATGGTTAAAAAAGGCTCTCTTGTGAAGTCGACAGACGAGCCCACCTTCACCCCACAAAACGAAGATATAATAATGAAATTACATAAATACCTCTTACACCTTACGTTAATCCCACTATTAACGATCGCCCTATTCGCCTGCATGAATGATAAAAGGGCCAGCTTGGAGAAAAGCACCGCATTAGCAAGCGGATATACCAGTACCCAAATGGATAAGTGCATTCCCGAGCCGAGCTGGGTGACCTCACCCTCATTGCCCACAGAAATCGCCTCGGCCGAAACGTTTTGCGATTTTTACCGGTTTTCATTGCAGTCTTTCATATATTTTATGAGTAACAGTGAGCATATTACTCAGCGCAACTTTGAAGATACCCTTGAATACCCGATTTATAATTACGCAGATACAGACGCCTCTTGCATCAACACACCGTCAGGTTTGTCGGTAAGCATCAACCAAGCCGATCACAACGTATCGATCTACGACCAAAAGAAAGATGTCGTCTATTATTCTGTGCATTTTAGACGATCCCTGTGTGGCGCCCCTACCACTGGTAATCTGCCAGTAGATACCATAGAAATAAAAATGGCATGGAAAGTACTTAACAATGCCGAAGACTTGAAAAAATACGTCAATATCAAGAGGGATTTATTGATAACCACAAGCGAAGACTCAGCTCCCCCAGTGAAAAAGAGCAATGTCACTCTAGGCTTAGTAGGATTTCATCTTGTGCAATCAACCCCAAATCACCCAGAAATGATCTGGGCAACATTTGAACATAAAGACAACGTACCCGATTGCAAACCCGCAACGCCTTATCAACACTATTCGTTTATGAGCAATAGTTGCTGGAAACAATTGATGGACGGCCATATTACCGACCCGACCTGTAAGTTCAATCAGGCCCAGGAGCAAAGTGTATTACGCGCAGACGCGACTGAAATCTGTCGAGTATACCCTGACGCCTCTGACATCAAGAACCCACTGTATTATCAGAATAGCCAAGGCGTTAAGTATAATCCGAACAAATACGACCAAAATGTTGATGCAATTAATCAACTGAATGCTATTACCACATCAGGTCAGTATTATGCTGCTGACCCCGTGCTTAAGAACTACTTTATTGTAGGAGGGCTTTGGGAAAGTGATATAAGCCAACCATCAAGCGTAATGGATAATCAACGTGGCTCTCTGGAGCTCGCAAATACATTAATGGAAACCACCATTCAAGGCGGCAATATTCCTGACTCTCCAACCAAAAATTGTTTCCACTGTCATGCGTATACTCCTGGGGAAACGGCAACAAGCGGGCTGAGCCATATCTTTAGCGCACTACAACCACCCGCTAAAGGCATAAAAGATGTTATCCGAAGACATGATTTTGGGAAGTAGCTGACCCTGAGTCACAAGGGAGGCGCAATATACGAGCGCCTCCCTATACAATCATCACCGGCCACTGCTTCTTCTCTTTCAACAAATCCAAAAACATCGTCACCTTAGGCATCGATGCCATATCCCGATGCACAAGCACCCAGATTTCCATCTTCCATTCCTCGCTAATTATCACTTCTGTCAACGCAGATTGCGCATCCACTAACTGTTTAGGTAACACACCAATCCCGCACCCCGCCATTAACGTGTGAGTTAATAACTGCTGATTGGATGCAGACACCACAATGTGTTCCTCAGGAATATTCTGATATATCCATTCATTCCACATAAGATGTTCAGGCCTATCCTTGAGTGCAATAAATCGATGCTGAAACAACTCGGCCTCTGTAGGCATTCCATATTGTGCGATGTAATTATTATGCACGCACAACACCAATTCCGTTTCTAATAACGGAAACACAATATTATCCGGCGTGGTGGGTTTATCGCCTCCCCTGATGGCAATATCTGCCTCACCATATTCCAAGTTAAAATTACGGATATCACCGATGAGTTCTATATTCATGTTGGGATGACGTGATTGATACGCTGTAATCGCTGGCAAAATAATCCCCACCATTTCACTCACAATAGTAATCGTCAGCGTGCCTTCCAACGTATGCGCTTTACTTTTTAAACGTGATGATAGTTGAGAAAAATGGCTGTCAGTCACCTCACCCAACCGCATAATATCCAGCCCCGCTTCCGTGGGGATATAACCTTTATCATTGCGCTGAAACAACGTGATACCCAGACTCTCTTCTAACGTATCGATATGGCGCATCACCGTAGAACGATGTACCCCCATATCCTCCGCAGTGGCGCTGAGCGTCCTTAGTTTTGCTAACTTATAGGCTGTTCTTATCTCATTCCATTTATCCACACCCAAACACCTCGACTTTATCTCTACTCTCTATGATCTGGCTATGATCTGGACCTGTTGCATTTATGCGCATCAACGTCTCATAATCGCTCATTTACCGCATAAATACTACATCGTACTATAGGCGGAACAACTCAAGGGCATATTAGGGGCATAGGTAATACAACATATGACACACCACACCGAGGTACTTATCATAGGGGGCGGCTTCGCAGGAGTCGCCGTGGCACAAACACTGGAAAAACAAGGCGTTAGCACGCTGCTTGTGGACAAAAAAGACTATTTCGAAGTCACCTTTGCCACCTTACGCAATATCACCGCCCCTGATAAAACGAAGAATCAAGCCCGCAAACACTATGCTGACTTCCTAAAGGGGCGCTTTATCCAAAGCAGCGTGACGGAGATGACCGAGAAAAGTGCCACATTAGACGATGGCTCCTCCATTACGTTTGACTACGGCGTGATTGCCTCTGGTACGCGATACCCCAGCATGCCCCTTGCCAAAACAGCGTCCGCCATGGATATACGCAGCCGAAACCAAGAACTGCAGGATTACCATAAGCAGTTAAACGCTGCAGAATCCATCTTGGTGATTGGCGGCGGTGTGGTTGGCGTGGAATTAGCCGGGGAAATTGCCTACGCCATGCCGAACGCAAAGGTGAACTTAGCCCACAATAGCGATGTATTACTGAATGGCTTTAAACCCAAAGCTCAGCAAAAAGCCCAACAACAGTTAGAGGCGTTGGGTGTCAACATTCTCTTTAACCGACGCTATCAAGCAGTCGACGGTCAGTATATTGATACAGAGTCTGGCCATACGCACGAGGCCGACATGGTTTTTCAAGCCACCGGAGTGCTACCCAACAATACATTCTTATCAACGCACCTATCACATATACTTAACGAACACGGTTACGTCAGCGTGAATAAACGCCTGGAAGTCATCGGGGCAGACACTCTCTATGCATTGGGGGATATTGCCGACGTTGGTGAGGCAAAACTCGGATACTTGGCCCAAGAACAGGGTAACTATGTAGCCCGGAGCATTATTAAAAAACGCAAAGGAAAAGGCACCAAAGGCTATCGACGAAACCCATTGATGGCCCTTATTCCGGTTGGACAACGACAAGGGGTTGTCCAACTCCCCTTTGGTGTCACCACGTTAAATGCAGTGGTCAATATGAAGCAGAAAGATTTATTTATTGGCAAAGTGTATAAATCCTATGGCACACGGCCAGATGGTCGTTAATCACTAGTCACTCTTCAGCGTTAACGCAGCCAGTGTATCGATCGTATCATTGGCTGCGCCCTTAATATGCGCGACCACCAAGTATTGCGGCAATGATGCAATCTTAGCGTTATACACATCGGAGAGTTCCACTTGGACATTGCTTCCCACCTGGGTCAATGTCCATTCACCATTGTAGGGTTCTACACTGACATACTTCGTCGTTTTTTCAAGATTGGTATAGTCCGAGGTCAAACGTATGCTGATTCGTTCTGGGGTTGCTTCAGTCACCTCTTGAATCATCACAATCTGACGATCATCTAACGGAAATGGCATACCATTAATGAATCTTCCCCGTTGCTTGGTATCACTGTACTTTTCGATCAGATTCACTTTTTTAACCCCCCCTAACCAGCTCGACATAGTATCAAGATCGAAAATAAGATCCTTGATCTGATCCACCGTCGCGTTCTTTACCTCAGTCTTCAAATAAGTCTTCACGATGGGCTCTTCGGCAGCCTCTGATATCGACAGCGTCAATTTATCTGATGCATGCACATTGGTAAACCCATCGTGATCATCATTGGCTGCCCAGACCGCTTCATTGCACACTAACCCCATGCAACATAGTGTCACAAGTACATAATGCTTAAGGCTCATGGTGTTGATACTTCTCATATGATTTTTACCTATTTATTACATCAACGTGAATTATACAAATTCAATGTGAAAGGAATATTGCTGCAGGCAATGTTGAATCATCGTAGCATTACCCGGTGTATCAATATGGGCAACCAACCCTCTGGAAGGGTCTTGTTTAACCAATACCTGATGAATAGCCTCACCGATAGATTCCGCTTCCTTATGGACGATGTGTGCTATTTCACGCATATGCAATTCCGGCTTAAATATTTTACCCACCGGAGTAACAGGCATCGTATCAACCACAGTGACGGCTTTTGGCCAAGCGGCTTTTTCTTTTACTTGTTTCTCCGCGAAAACCATAAATTCGTCTTCGCTCATTTCTTCTCCCTCCACCAACTCAACGTAGGCAACAGGCACTTCCCCCGCATAACTACAAGGTCTACCAATGGCCGCTGCCAACTTTACTTTCTTATGGGAGTACAAGGCCTCTTCAATCACGATGGGATCAATATTATGTCCACCGCGAATAATCAATTCTTTCTTACGGCCCGTTAACCAAAAATAGCCTTGTTCATCCTGACGACCAAGATCACCGGTATTTAACCATTTCTCTTCCTGACGGTAGATCCAAATGCCTTTATTCTGCGACGCTTCTAAATATCCCGAGAACACATTGGGGCCTTTAATCGCAATGCTGGCCACCTCATTTACCTTGGCATCTCTCACATAGTTGCCATCATCATCGGTAATTAACGCTTTCATATCTTGGTAAGGTAATCGGAAACCAATCGAACCAATGGTATTTTCACTCAGACCAGGATTAAGACTGGATGCACAGGTACCTTCGGTTAACCCGTATCCCTCAAGTATGGGAATACCGGTGCTATGTTGAAAGCGTTTAAATAAGTCCGTCGACATCGGCGCGGCACCGCATATGGCCACCTCTAATGACGAGATATCCGCATCACCGATGGGTTGCTCCATTAACGCCGCGTATAACGTAGGTACTCCTGAAAATGCACTGAGCCGATAGTGTTCAACGATTTTCCAAAAATTCGCAACAACTCCTTCCCCTCGATACCCTTGAGGTGTGCCCATGACAACACGGCCACCTGACAGCCATTGCGTAAGCCCTGTCACAATTTGTCCATTGACATGAAACAGTGGTAATCCGCAAAACACAGCCTTACCGGGAGAGAATGCTCCTTCCACCACTTTTCGCATCGACCACGCATTATAGGTTTCGGAGAAATGTGTTCTCGCGGCAATTTTTGGCAACCCCGTTGTTCCACCGGTACAAAAATAGGAAGCGATATCATCTTTCGACGGCGGTTCAAACGTTAAATATCTGGCGGTATGCTTACGCAACTCGGTATGAAAATTAATCACCGGTTTGTTAAGCCTCCTCTTCGCCAACACTCTACCATGCAGGGATGCGGCCGCTAATCCAATCTGTTTAATACCGCTAAGATACGGGGATAGATTCAAAGAAAAAATGCCTTCCAGATAATCATTATCGATACAGGCGTCCACACACTTTTCCCAAATGTCACTGCCTGGAGTTGGCCCAAGGCATACTAACCACTTGACCTTGGCCGATCGAATTAACGTAGCCAATTGCTCCGTATCAAGCATTGGGTTCACACTAAAGACTCGGCCCGCCGCTTCTCCCCCCCAGATCACAGAATGGGTTTCAGGTAAATTAGGTAATACAAAACCCACCACATCATGACGCTGCACTCCGTGCTCTCTAAACATATTGGCGCAACGGGTGACATTTTCCAGTAGCTCGAGATAGCTTGTACTAAAAGATAATCGAAAGTCCTGACTATCCAGAAAAAACTCAATGGCGCTAGACTCCCCATACAACGATGCCGCACGACAAATAATCTCGTAGCTCGTTTCGGGGAAACTTTGCTGATCTAATGGCGTCTTTTCAATACGCAGTACATCATCAAGACACTCAACATTATTACTCATGGCATTATAAACTCTTGGATTCGTTTACAGTCGACGCTTTCTAAAGCGGAACGCTTGCATCTTCATTAGTGCATTGTAAATAGGTCTATCCCATGGCGGTGCGACCAACGCGGCGATGTTGACTTTACCTTTTCGAACAATGCCTTTTGCCTTACTAAAATTCAGAAAGCCTTCTTTTCCATGGTAATGCCCCATGCCCGATGGGCCAACGCCACCAAACGGTATATCATCAGAGGTCACATGGCTTAACGTATCATTCACACACACGCCCCCAGAATGAGTCCGTTCCAACATCGTCCGAGACCGTTTCTTATCCCAATCAAAATAGTAAAGTGCCAATGGCCTAGGTTTCTCGTTGATAAAATCAATGGCACCATCAACAGTGTCATAGGGAATAATCGGCAAAATTGGCCCAAAGATTTCTTCTTTCATCACCCGCATATTTTCGGTGGCATGCAATACCAACGTTGGTGGCAACTTTCCTGTACCTTCAAAGTTTTCATTTTTGGGATTAATGGGTAGCAACGTGGCCCCCTGTTGTTCCGCATCATCAAGGTAACTGAGTAATCGATCTCGTTGTCGATCATTAATAATCGCCGTGTAATCCGTATTGGACACCATGGTTGGGTAGTGCTGACTCACCGCTCGCGTATAACTATCAACAAATGCCTCCACATGATTACGCGGACACAAAATATAATCCGGCGACACACAAATTTGCCCTGCGTTAATACTCTTTCCAAACGCCAGACGATTCGCCGCCTCTTCAATGGGAAAATCAGGGTGGATTACCGCGGGTGATTTCCCCCCTAGCTCTAACGTCACCGGTGTTAAATTGGGCGCTGCTGCTGCCATCACGAGTTTTCCGATATTCGTCGCACCGGTAAACACCAAGTGATCAAAAGGCAATTGCGTGAACGCTGTACTCACCTCTACCCCACCTTCTACTACTGCGACTTCCCCAGTATCAAAGATTTTTTCTAACATCTCTTTTAACAGTACAGAAGTATGGGGAGCAAATTCAGACGTCTTTATCATTGCACGATTGCCCGCCGCAAGCGCACCTACCAACGGAGACAAACACAAGAAGATAGGAAAATTCCACGGCACCACAATACCCACCACACCGATGGGCTGATACATCACCTCCACCCGTGCCGGGAACACCGTCAAAGAGGCATGACGCTTTTCCGGCTTCATCCATTTCGTTAAGTGTTTGCGGTTATAGGCAATGCCTTCTAACGTTGCATAGAACTCTGCGAGTAATGTTTCTGCCCGGCTTCGCCCCCCAAAATCATGACTCACCGCCTCGACCAAACGCTCTCTATAATCGATCAATGCATTATGCAGTTTGTCTAAGCGCCGTATTCGCTCCGCTGCCGTTGGCATAGGCCGGGCCAAAAAGGCCCGCTGTTGATTGGCCAGTTGCTCTTGCATGTGGGAGAAATTCTGCTCAATATGCTGGAGATTATCGACGGTCATAAGAGACACCCTGTGTATGAGATTATCCACAGGTTAACCAAATTGAAGATATGACAGAATTGAATTGTTTTTACTGGGGGGACAAAGAAATGTTATAGAGGTGGATCATGATGTTTACGATTATCGCTTACGACATCTAATCCTGCGCCCTCCGCCACACCCCCGGCGACATGCCATGGTAACGTTTAAATGCTGCCTGAAATGCACTCTGCTCAGAGTAACCCAACAAAAGAGAAATCCCGACTAAACCCATACCTTTATCCCGTAGGTATCGACAGGCTAAGTGCATTCGAATACGATTGATCGCCCCTCTCAAACCATCTTTAGTGCCTTGCAACCTCCGTTGTAACGTCCTTTCTGATACCATCAAGTGACTGGCTAAATGGTGTAATGTAGCTTGCTTATGGGGCAATGTAAAAACCACCTCATCATAGAGCTGAGCCGCAAAGTCCACATCGGCAACCTCAGGAAACAGTGTTTTTATTAATTCAACCCGAGGGTTATCCTTCCCCGTATGCAACGAGAGTTGTAACGCCTCCCGATGAAACAACAACCCAAGATCCTGTCCAAACGCAACGTCGCTAACCCCCATCGCCTTACAATAACGCTGTTGATATTGTGCATCATCAAAAGGAAACGACACGCACGCCACCGCATCTTCGCGTACACCCAGTTGCCGAGTAATTGCCACAAAACTGCTCATCGCAAAACATGCGTAATGTTGAGGGGCAGCGCTGCCTCCCCAGGACAATGCCATCCCCTGTCTATTGCGATACACATTAGCAATATTGGCCCCGTAAAATAGCCGCTCATAAAACACATACGCATTCAGCATGTCTTCTAGGGTATGCACGCTCTCCAGCATATGCCCCATAGCCCCCAAATGCTGGCGACCAATACTTTGCCCAATCATTAAGGGAGCAAAGCGCTCACCAGTTATCGCAATAGCCTCCTTGAGAAACCCATCCGCTGTAGGGATATCCACACTCTGATCGGGCCGAATACTCCGAATAGCCCGACTTAACGACGTTGCTCGGTACCCCTTAGCATGCAGCCATTCATCAATTACTGTAAGCAAAACCCCAGAAACCGAGAGCATTATCACCTCTTATACTTGGCGTATTATCACATTCCAATGGCGTATTATATCGATATTGTCACGAGTTGGCCCCCTAAACTTAAAACTCACTCACACAAGGAGCAACTCAATGACAACGACACAGCACAAAACCAGCCCCCGCAGCACACCGTTTGAATTACAGGTAAGAAAAGACACACGATTTGACTTCAGTACCGTCAATAGCGCCATTCACACAGAAGATAACCTGTATATCAGTCACTTTTTTAATGCGTTATCCCTGGTTGCCCCTCTCACCGAGGGACTGTTAATTCGTGCGATTCGAAAAGCCCAGCCTAAACTTGCCCACCCCGCGCTAGAAAACGATGCCCAGGCGTTTATTGGCCAAGAAGCTATTCACACCCGAGAACACCGAGCCTTCAATCGTCGATTACAAGAATTAGGCTTTGATGTAAGCACAACGCTTGAGCGAATGGAGCAAGATATAAAGGCAACAGAAGCCACTAAAACACTTCAAGAACACTTAGCGTTAGTGGTTACCGGTGAGCACGCCATCTATTCCTTAACCCGGGCACTACTGGTTTCATCACACCAAGAGTGTCAACAGCAAGAAACCGTCAAAGCATTATTTATTTGGCACGCCCTAGAAGAAATGGAGCACCAATCAGTGTGTGACGATATCTATAAACACCTCTATGGAAAAGGTGCAGAACACACCCTACTTTTCTACCGTACATTGGCGAGCACCGGAAATTTACTTGGACGTATGGTAGTCACGCTAATGCGTGACTTACTCGAACAAAGTAGAAGCCCAAGAAAGGGAGAATTACGCGAATTTATCCGATGGCTTCTACGTACACCGGGCATGGGCACAATCGCGATGAAAGAAATCATCGGCTTTTTCTCGCCAAGCTTTTCACATTGGAAACGGTTAGAAGAAGATAAAAGGCTTATCACAGAGCACCTTCCACCAATATAAGTTTACTTATTGTCGACTTATGGCGAATTGCAAATACCGGTTGAATCTTAGGGTCTTCCGGTGATGTAAACTCAAGAACAACCATGATTTAGGGCTGCCAATACCCTCTACAATGTACCTGCGATTATGTCTTTGGATGTGCGCAAGTATCTCGCGCACACATTGATCATAATGGTATCCATATCAGATAAACTCAGTTACTAAGGCGGTCCATGCAAAACAGGTAAATAGGAACACACCATATTTTTGATAGTCTTCGCCATAGAATAGCTTCGAAATTTCCTTGTATAGCGGCCAACTAAAAACACCAGAAACCATCGATTGGTGCACGACTTAAATCTTTGTTCGTAGCAAGAATAACGCGAATGTACTGACTGCTACCTCCAGTCCTAGGTAAATATACATGACGATGTTAGGCTCGCCATCAAGCACAATACCAATCACTCGGCCCACTGCCATCCCAGACATTAGTATAAAAACAGACCATACACCAACCCTTAACGTCTCCACTCCCTGGGTCGTCAACAACAATAAAATTACTCCAACGCCCACCGACATTCCCCCATAGGTGGCTCGAATATCGATAATACCCGAGCTGGAGCTAACACTCCCCTCCGTCACAAGCTGCAAAACATAAGTCGGAAGAACCAAAAAGGCGAGCCCATAGAGAAGAAACACTACCGCCGTTAACAACACCACAAGTTTATGCATCGATTACATTGTCCTTGGTTAGCCATTTGGTTATTAAATCAAAAAATCATTTCTCGTTTTTTTCTGAAGCAACAAAATCACCAAATAGGATGAGAACACGGCACAAGAAATCGATAACCAACGATAGTGATCTTCGCCAGTAATAGCAGGATCAGCTACCGTCACTACGAACAAATTATACATCGATATAAAACTACCGATAAGAAATGCTGAAGTAAGCGCTAAAGATACCCACCACGCCCAGCCTTCTCTTTTTAGAAAGCTGGTACCTGTTTGATAAAGGAAACCTGATAGCAATATGAAAAATATTGACCCCATTATTCCACTACGCATCGCGACAACCCCGATCACACTTAGCGCTGCCAAGCCATAACAAAAGTATGATACTACGTTAGTACTCTTCATAATCCTCACTTTCCTCAGTAGATCCCCTTAAGAAAGAGGCTATCATCTATTATAGTAGGTAACATCAACCTAAGTGGTCGTTCTCAGTAAAAACAGATTTTTCTTTAACACCACCGGTTCAGACAAAAGTTCATATACAGGTTATCGAAAGTCAGCATAGGTGGGTAGTTGATTATATAAATAAACTAGAACAAGCGAAATTCCATCATAGCAGGAAAGAACTAGGCGAAGTATTGGATGAGTTAATTGATTATACACTTTCACATTTTGCGTGTCAGGAGGCCATGATTGAGGAAGTGGGTGATCAGATAACCAGAAAACAGAGGCTTAATCAGTATGCACTTTTGTCATTAGCTTTGTGCATTCCTCGGCCTTACCATCACCGCTCATTGCAAGCTCATTAAGCTTTGTTGTTGCGCCTGCTATAAAATCGTCAACGACACTCTGCTCTTCCTCGATAAAAGGAATGGTACATAAGCGATTCAAACTAAACCCCAAATCAACTCCAGACAAAACTAACTCAGGCTCATAAGGCAAGCCACGCGCCACCGAGAAATTCAACGCTAAGCTAGAGCCTGCGTCGCTAACGTCATGTAGCTTTGCCGCGATATTAAGCCACACAACGTCACCGTTTTTAACGCCGCTCTCGATGGATTCAAGTACTGCGAACCACTGAGGTTGATTTGAAACAATGCCGCTCAATACCTCTTTATTCTGACCTTTAGAAAGATAGGACAAAAACGAGTCTGGGTTTACAGTATCTAGCGTTTCATTAGTTGAACATGCGGCCATCGAAGCGCAACAAACTAATATTATTGATTTTAATCTCACCTAACCACCTCTAGCCGCTTATCCGCGCTTCCAGCAATCAGCCTTCTCACATTGGGTGGCAGAACGATACAACCTTCAGAAGCATCATTCGCCGCGTTGTTACCATGAATTCTGAAATCCGTCCTACCATGAGCCATATGCCCTACTGGGTCTAGGTTCATCACTTCGGGGCCAAGTGAAGAATGCCTACGCGAAGCCCCAATGTCATATGTTCCCCTTGGGATAGGCCCTTCAAAGCCTCTTGTCTCCATATCTGGATTATCTCTTCCACCACCGGTACCAGAGTACCCCTGGCCCATATAAGCGCCATTTAATCGTATAATACAGGCTTTACACCAAAAGAAAACACACCCTTGTAGCTATTGTGAGGTCGACCAATTCAAGGTCTTGCTGGACAGGAATGACACTAGTAACGTCAGCTGAGCCTTAAGTAACCATCCTCCTTTAACTTTTATCCTAGGGAGTGGATTATCATGAATTCAGCTAGCTTCTAGCTTATATATATCTACTACTGTCGTTATGAATGCACACCCAGGTAAGACGAGTGCAGATGATACAAATACTAATAATGCACGTTTTCTGTGCTTAGCCATCTGACACCTCACTGTTAGACCAGAATCTAACTATAGTTGATGTCTACTTTTCATGGGTAAGACGGGCACTTAACGTCTTCTGGTCACAGGAAATACCTCAGGGTTAATTTTCGTGTGGACCGGCTCGTTAAATAACGAAGACATATCTTATTCAAAATCAATAATCTTGTAAACCAAGCGCATAATAACAGCTGTAAGCAAGGCGAATATTGAAACTATTAAAATTGCTGAACTACAACTACCTACAAACGCCTGAAACTCTGAATAATTTTGTGAGTCGTGACCAGGACCGAAACTAAGAATGATCAACCATCCAATAAAAATGAAAAATGCACGAGCTGTGACCTTAGGTCTATATACTGATGCCAGTAGTTCGTCTTTATCAGAAAATATCGACGAGTATAATTTCCCTACTACGACAAAAGCGCACGTTGCTA
>MAAC01009895.1_pt1 | contig 36238 bp, 35 predicted proteins | sample 1115981 | NCBI WGS metagenome assembly MAAC01 (sample SAMN04961126, study PRJNA320927) | seawater metagenome | isolation source: sample BD02T64 sea water enriched with oil for 64 days | place: USA:Gulf of Mexico | collected 2013-07-27 | reverse complement strand
TGGGCGTCAGCGGGTGGGGGCATGGGTCAGTTCTTCGTCCGTAAGGGCGTGTTAATGGAGGTCGTGGGCGGCTTCGTCGTCAGCGTTGCCGCGTTGCACAATTTCCGGCCAGCGATTTAAGGGGTAGAGGTGGCTCTGGTAGCGCAGTGCCGTGGCGGTGTAAAAGGCGATCTCCGCATCGCCGTTGATAAACTCAGCAGCGAGGGTTTCCAGTTGCTCGCGCCAGACGTCGAGGCAGTCTTCCCAGTCGTCAAAATCAATTTTAGTCAGGGGCTGCAGGCCGGGAATAATCTCGGGGGTATCACTGACACCCTTGGCGGTGACACTTTTCGCCGTGGATATTTGACCAAAGCAGAGGCCGCCTATTTGCTCGGGCAGGGCGAGGGCGTAGAGGGGGAGCTGGGGTTCTTCCAGTCGCTCGCCAGCCCAGCAGTTGATATTGGTGTCGCCGGTTTTGTAATCGATGAGCACCACCCGTTGATCGTCGAGGCGGTCGATGCGATCGATACGCAGGCTAAGGGGCAGGCCACCGATGGACATGTACAGCTGTTTCTCAGGGGCCAGTACGCTAAAGGCCTGGCGTTGTAGTTCGATATCGAGCCACTGATGCAGCAGTTGTTTCAGGCGCTGCACTTCGATGGCGGCAAAGCGGGGGCCAAAAATATCGCTGCGACTTTGTTGCAGGGGCCGCGTGGCTTCGGCGATCACCGCCTCGATAGCCGCGTCGAGAGTGGCTTGATCCAGGGCTTTGACACTCGCCTGATCTGAAAAACGTGTCCAGAATAATTCCAGACAACGGTGCACCAGATTGCCGCGCTCAATCGGCGAGAGGCCACTACTGGGTTCTGCCAGCGGCCGTGCCCCGAGACGCCAGGTGGCGAAGGCGTTAAAGGGGCTGCCCGCCTGTGCCTGCAAAATGGCGGTGCCACCGCGCACACTTTGTTCACCGATTTCCAGGGCGGGACCTTTTATGACATCAATCTTCTGCAGTTCTGTCGGCGGCAGTGCGGCGAGCAGGGGGTGGGATAAGCGGGGTGGCGATGATTGTTGCTTGATTGATGCGGGCAGCAGGCGCGAGGCCTCGAGTTCGGAGTCACCGTCGCGAGCGGCATAGCTAAAAACAAGTTGCTTGCTGCTCTGCTGAAAGCCCTGCAGCAATTGCCTGGCCAAGGTCAGTTCCTGTACGGCATTGCTGCGGGGCAGTTGGTAGCGCTGTTGTAAATCGACGGCTAATAAGGGGTTGAGAGAGGTCGGTTGCGGCCACTGCCTGTCGTCCATGCCGGCAACCCACAGTTGGTCGAATTCCAGCCCGGCGGCTTCGAGCAGGCCGAGAACCTGTATCTGACTGTCGTGACTTTGCGCCTGAAATACCGTGGCCTGGGCCATGCGCGTGAGCTGCGTTAGTGCGGCGCTGGCACTCAGCGGCGCGGCGCTGGCATCGAGGCTGGCAAAGTCCTCCAGCAAGCCGAGCCAATGCTGATGTTGCTGGTATTCAATGCTGTCGAGGGTGCGGGGGCCGGGCCAGCCGAGAAGCTCGAGGCGCTGGGCAAACTCTTCGGCCCAGTGACAAAAGCTGGCGGTTTTGTCCTGGCGGCGCACGCGCTCGGCGATGGTTTGCCAGGCCGTAGCAAGGGAGGGGTATTCGTCATTAGCATTGGGCGCCGGGGCGGGATTGTCACTCTCGTCAATGTCGCTACTGCTCTGCCTTTCCGCTTCAGCGAGGCTGGCACGAAAGGCTGCGGGCGTGTGCATCAGTTTATTGCTATCGCGCAACAGCAGCTCGCAGTGGGCGCGGGCAATCAACTGTTTATTCGCTGTTGTGGTTCTTAATGCTTCTTCGTTGCTACCTTCTACAGAGGGCTCAGCCGGGCCCCAGAAAGGGTCGGCCAGCAAGTGACACCACGGGGCCAGGGGCAGGGCCTGTGTTTGTACCGCCAATAAATTCAGCGCACTGGCAACCAGGGGCGTGCGCCCGAGGGGGTTGCCGGCGGAAAAATTAAAGGCGGGAATACTGCGTTCCTGGGCTGGCAAGCAGTGTTCGGCGGCGAACGTGTCGTGAAATATCCGCGAGATCTGTTGCTGGGAATTGGCCAAATTGCCAAACACAATGCCGATGCGTTGTTCCGGGTCAGCTTCATGCTGAGCGTTGGCCCACTGGGCGGCGGCGCTGGTTTCATTTTTTTCATCACCACAGATTTGCAGGGTGACATTGGCCGATGTCGCGGCAAGCTCACAGGGATTAACAGCCTGGGCGGCGGCGTCGATAATGTCGCGATGCAGGCTCGGCAGGGTTTGAAAGCCGACCAGCTGTATCGCCTTGTAGCCCTCAAAAAAATCATCGTCAAAGGCTTGCTTGATCAGTTGTTGCGCCTGCTCCCAGGTGAGTAAATTTTTTTGATCGAGAGCTTGATTGAAGGTGTCGAGCCAGCGCAGGAAAGATTCACTCCCCGGGTGGTGGCTGTCCCTGAGTTCCACGAGTGGCACGCCACAGCGCTGTAACTGTTGCCAGGTTTGCTGGGCCAATTCTGCGAGAGAGGGGATGTCCGCCGCCGGGGCTAATTGACTGTCTTCGGCAATGCAGTCGCGCCACAGCAATTGTTCGCTGTGGCTGTCGATAACACCACGTGGCTGGGCGAGTAGTGGGGGATATTCGCCCTCTATCAGTTCCGCCCAGGCGCTATCGAGCCAGGCCTCAAGCGCCATCACTAAAGGCTGTCGCCAGGTCTGCAAGCCCTGTGCAACACAGTGCTGGCCCCAGGCCTTGGTGATGTGGCGCGCCAGGCGAAAATTTGGCGTGAGGAATAAGTGTCCGGCCTCTATCCCTGGAATCAGTGGCGCGATATTAAAAAAGGGTCGGGACATAGGGGCTTCTTGTTCTAGGGTACGTGCACTGAGGCCGCTGAATCGATAGGGGCCGCCATCGGGGATACTGCCACAGCGCCGCTTGAAAGTCCGTAATTGCCGCGATGGCGAGGTGATTCGGGTTCAGATTGGTAATTAAGCCTGCAGAACGACAGTCATCGTAGTGCTCAAACTCTTGACTACTCAATATGAATGTCGCGACAAACCCTTGTTTGCCCACAGTAATGCTGGCAGGGAGACCTGCTCCACAGAATTATGGGGGTGATTTAATTAGCATTGGCATCGTTGTTGAAAGACAAAAGGTGGGAAGGAGTGATGAGCGGAGCCATTGAGTGCAAATATGCGAGCCAGTAAAGAGCAGAAGCAGTGGATATCGGGTCGCCCTCTGGTTTTACCCACTAGAGACCAAGCCTATTCAGGGGTATTTGCCAAGACCGTGTTAAGTGTTATGACAAAAAATTGTTTCGTTGCCATCACACTGATTGCCACAGTGTTAGTGGTTGCCTGTGCGCCCACGCCTTTAAAGATGTCGGAGCATCATATTAATCCGCAGCTCGATGTGGTCGCCGGTGATGTTCCCCAACCGGTGTTGCACCATCCTCCGGTAGCGCAAGCCAGCACGATTCATTCAGAGGGCACGGAAGCTGAATTATTGGATGAAGTGTATTCGGTGGTCGTCAACAACGTTAAGCTGAGAGAATTACTGTTCGCATTGAGTCGTGATGCCGAAATTGATGTCGATATTGCATCGGGTATCGAGGGCTTAATTACACTCAATGCGGTAGATCAAAGCCTGTTTCAGATTCTCGATCGCATCGTCGATATGTCGGATATCCGCTATCAGATGAAAAATGGGGTGCTGGTGATTCAGCAAGATAGCCCCTATTTTATCCACTACGATGTGGCTTATCTGAATATGGGGCGTTCAAGTTATTCCAATGTCTCTATATCGACGGAGGTTGCGACCACCGGTGTTGGCGCTGATACGGGAAGTTCTAGTTCCGGAAGTGCCGACGATAACAGCTCGAGTACCGTCATCAAAAACACCTCAAATAATAATTTTTGGCGCACCTTAACCGAAAATATTGATGCCATTTTAAACGGCGGTAACAGTACCGGCTCGGCTTATACGGATGACAGTCAACAGCGACAATCGGATCGAGAAAGTGAAGATTCTAGCTCGGGAGAGGGCCAGCCTGGGTCCGTATCCAGTGTGATTGTGAATTCCGAAAGTGGCTTGTTGACGATTAAAGCGACGCGCAAGCAACACGGAGAAATACAAATATTTTTAGATCGTGTACTCGATGGTGCTCAGCGCCAGGTACTGATTGAAGCGAGTATCGTTGAGGTACAGCTAAATGATACTTATCAGGCAGGGGTCGATTGGTCTCGTCTGGTGCAAGAAGGTGCCAGTGGCTTTAGTTTTGCGCAGGATCTAATAGGCGCAAATCTTGGTTCTGCCCCCGTTTCGACCTTGAGTTATAGCAGTGGCGGTAAGCACGACATTAGTGCAACGGTTAAATTGCTGAGTGAGTTCGGCAACACCAAAGTTCTCTCTACTCCGAAATTAATGGTGCTGAATAACCAGACGGCCCTGCTTAAAGTGGTGGATAACCTGGTTTATTTTTCCATTGATGTCGAGGAGGATGTACAGGAAAACTTCATCAATAGAACCTTTACTTCTGACATCCATACGGTGCCGGTGGGCCTGGTGATGAGTGTGACCCCCCATGTGTCCGACAGAGATGAGGTGACCTTGAATGTGCGCCCCACCATATCGCGTGTTTTACGCTTTGTACAAGACCCCAACCCGGCATTGATAATGGAAGATTTACAGGTGGAAAGCCTGATTCCGGAAATATCGGTGCGGGAAATGGAGTCGATGATGAAAGTGAATGGTGGTGATACCGCCATCATTGGTGGCTTGATGCAGGATGTACAAAGTGATGACTCCTCCGGTTTGCCGGGCTTATCGAGGCTGCCCTATATTGGTGACCTGTTTAGTTTTAAGAGTAAGGAATATACGAAATCAGAATTAATTATTTTTATTCGCCCCGTGATCATTGAACAGGCCAGCTTAAAGAGTCAGGCCCTGTCTCCTTACCAGCATTTTTTGCGCGATAACTCTGCTGTTGATGCAGTGGAGTAGTTGTTTTGAGTTTATTACTGGACGCATTGAAGGAAGCGCAAAAACAACGTCAAAGCGAGGGGCATATTGAACAAGTCGCGGCTAAATCACCTGGCGATAATGCCGAAGGTGAACTGGAATTTGAATTAGAACTCGATCTTGACAATGTCAGCGAGCCCGAGAGTGATTCATCAAATACACCGCTCGAGCCGACAGAAACTGCAGGTAATGTAACAACCGAGCCTTCTCAGGCCGACGCAAATCTTTCGAATAGCGATAACACGTCAACATCAGAGCCAGCCATACCTGTTTCAACACCCACCCAGCGCGAGCCTGTGTCTGCGCCAACACTGAATAAAACTGATATTAAATCACCCCACTCGGCAAACGCTGTCTTTCGAAATCGAAGCAGACTTAAGAAAAAGGGTTATTTATTACTGGTGTTACTCATTGCTTTACTGTCTTTACTCACCCTTGGGGCGTATTTGTTTTTTCTCACGGAGAGTTTTTCACCTCCGGCACAAGCCGTATCGCGAAGACAAAATATCAATCAGCTTGTCAAGCCCCCGCTGCCTAAGCCACAAGTCAATGCGTTTAATGAAGCTACCAGCAGTACGGCAAAGCCTGTAACAGCGCCAGTTATGACAGCTGTTGTACCCAAGGTACTGGAACCCCAGACCATTGCGCCCCTTCAGCACGGAGTTAAGGCCGCGACAGTGATAGCTCAAAGCGCTGCAAGCCCGGCAATGGAAACTGAGCTAGAGTCCGAGGGACTCAGTCAGTCTCCAGCCGATGCTTTTGATGGAACACGTTCAGTTGGAAAAGGCTCAGTTGGAAAGTCCTCAGAGGAGCCTTTCGCCGGCATTAAAATTCGTAAACGGCAGATACCTGCAGAACGGGAAATTAGCTTGAGACGGGCCCAGCAGTCCCTGAGTAATGGTGACCTCGCAACCGCCGAATTGAACTTTTCTTCTGTGTTAAAGAAATCACCAGCAAATGTTGTCGCTCTATTAGGTATGGCGAATTTGTCAGCAATAAAAGCACAGCCTGATCAGGCGCAATTATATTTTCAGCGGGTATTAGCGCAGAGTCCCCAGAATTTAGTTGCCAGGGCCGGCTTATTAAGTTTGGCTAACTCATCCTCTCTGGATGTCGGCAGTGCCCTACAACAACTCGTACGATCAAGCCCCGAACAAGCATTTCTACATGCAAGTTTGGGTGATTACTACCTTAAGCGCAGTGAATGGCCCGCTGCACAAGCGGCCTACTTTGATGCTTTTAGCCGTGATCCAAAGAATGCAAATTATGCCTACAACCTGGCAATTTCGCTGGATCAAATGGCCAAGCCGAAATTGGCCCTGCAATTTTACCAGCAGGCTTTAAGCCTTGAAAAATCCAGGTCGGCACATTTTGATAAGGCCGTGCTCGTGGCGCGAATAACTGTTTTAAAGGCGGCCCAGTGATGAATAGTCCGGTGCTGCCAAGAAAGAGAATTGGCGATCAGCTGATTGATAGTGGGGTGATTAGTGCCGACCAGTTATCCATCGCCATATTGGAACAGAAGCGCTCCGGCGAACGCCTGGGTGGTGTGCTTGTTCGTTTGGGTTTCCTTACCGAAGCGGTACTTAAGGAAGCCCTCGGTGAGCACTTGGGTCAGGACAGTGTCAACTTACGCGAGGTGGTGCCCGACTCCGATGCCATAAAGATGATCAATAAATCTCTGGCCGTGAAGCTCAAAGTCATGCCGGTTAGCTACATTGCCGAACAGCAAAAGCTGCTACTGGCGATGCCAGATACCTTTGATATTCTCACCATCGATCGCATTTCTGCGGCCCTGCCCGAGGGTATTCATGTCGAACCCTTGCTGGCGAGCGAGAAGGAAGTGATGTTCGCCATCGACCAGTTCTATGGCTTTGAACTTTCCATCGATGGCATTTTGCATGAAATTGAAACCGGTGAATTTGATAGCCGCAGTAACGAGCTGGAGGGTAAAGAGTACAGCCACCCGACAGTGCGGCTGGTGGATGCCTTTCTGACCGATGCGGTGAAAAAGGATGCCTCGGATATTCACTTTGAACCGGAAGAGGGCTTTCTGCGGGTGCGCTACCGCATCGACGGTGTACTGCGCCAGGTCAGGAGCCTGCACAAAAAATACTGGCCGGCCATCGTGGTGCGCTTAAAAGTACTGGCCGGTATGAATATTGCCGAGGTAAGGGCGCCCCAGGACGGCCATATATCGCTGAAAATTACCGGCCACCCCATCGATTTTCGCATCGCTTCGCAGCCCACTCTGCATGGCGAAAATGTGGTGTTGCGTATTCTCGATAGAAGTAGAGCAATCGTGCCGCTCGACGAACTCGATATCAGCGACTATCAGCGCAACATGTTCAAGTTAATGATGGCGCGACCCGAGGGTATTATTCTGGTCACCGGGCCGACCGGCAGTGGTAAAACCACCACCCTTTATTCACTGTTGAATTACCTCAATAATGAATCGGTGAATATTATGACACTGGAAGATCCGGTGGAATATCCCATCCCCATGATTCGCCAGTCTTCACTTAACGCCTCTGTAAAAATGGATTTTGCCGGGGGTATTCGTTCATTGATGCGCCAGGATCCCGATATTATTCTGGTCGGTGAAATGCGCGATGCCGATACCGCCAACATGGGCTTTCGTGCGGCTATGACCGGCCATCAGGTGTTCTCTACCCTGCACACTAATTCGGCGCTGGGGGCTTTTTTAAGGCTGCGAGATGTTGGTGTCGAGTCGTCGATGATGGCGGGTAATATTATCGGCGTGGTTGGCCAGCGCCTGGTACGAAAATTGTGTATGCACTGTCGGGTGCCACAAAAGCCCAGTGATTTAGAGGTGCAATTACTCGAGTCCTCAGAGCCCATGCCCGAATCCATTTATCACGCAGGTGCTTGTGATGAGTGCGATCATCGCGGCTACAAGGGCCGTATAGCCCTGCTAGAACTTTTAAAGATGGACGAAGACCTGGATGAGCTGGTTTCCCAGCAAGCGCCGATGCGGGAGTTGAGCCAGATGGCGACAGAGAAAGGCTTTTTGCGCTTAGTCGATGATGCGATTGCCCGGGTGCGCAGTGGTGATACCACGATGGATGAAGTGTCGCGGGTGGTCGACTTTAGTGCACGGCTGGGTATGTAGCCATGGTGGAATACGCTTACCGGGCGATAGATGCCAATGGCAAAAAAGTTCGCGGCTGTCATGAGGCGAGTGGCCTTGATGAACTGAGCTCGCGACTCGATAGTCAGGGTTTCCATTTACTCGATGCCAAAGTCAATACACAGGCATTTTCCCTCTTCCCGCCACGTAAAATTGAACGCCGTAACCTGATTGTTCTGTTTATGTACCTTGAACAAATGGCGGGGGCGGGCATACCGATACTCGATGCACTGGCGGAAATGCGCGATAGTGAAGAGTCGCCTGTCATGCGCAAGATACTCAGCACCCTGGTGGATGATATTTCCTCGGGGCAGACCTTGTCGGGGGCGATGCAAAGCCATGACAGTGTCTTTAGCGAATTGATGATTAACCTGGTGATGGCGGGGGAGCAAACGGGCAATATGGCCGTGGTTTTTGCCGAGCTCAGAGATATACTCGCCTGGCAGGACGATATTATTAGAAAGACCAAAAAACTGGTTACCTACCCCCTGTTCGTGGGCGCTATTGTTTTTGCGGTGGTTTGTTTTTTAATGATTTACCTGGTGCCGCAATTAGTCAGTTTTATCATCTCAATGGATCAGCAAATTCCGCTGATGACTCGCGCCTTGCTCGTGGTCTCCGATGCCTTTGTCAATTATTGGTATGTCATCATGGCTGCGCCGCTAGCCATTTATTTCGCAATAAAACAAACTCTCAAGCAGAGCGAGGCGACAAAGTACTGGTTTGACCGACATAAACTCGACCTGCCTTTGTTTGGCGAGGCAATGAGCAAGCTTGAACTGGCACGCTTTAGTAAAAACTTCGCCCTGCTTTATGATGCCGGAATCAGTGTTATCGAATGCCTGAGAATTAGCTCGAATACCACCTCGAATATTTACATTAACCGCGAGTTAGCGGCGATTAAAGTAAAAATATCCAGCGGCGATAGTATTTACGAGGCCTTCGCTTCAGCCCAGCTTTTCCCTCCCTTAGTGTTGAGAATGCTCCACGTCGGCGAGCAAACCGGTGCGCTGGGGGCTTCGCTACGACGTATTAGTGATTTTTATAACCGCGATGTGAGTGAGTTAATTGAAAGAATTCAGTTAATGATTGAGCCGACGATGACCGTCATTATGGGGGTGTTACTGGGCTGGATTATGCTTTCGGTGCTGGGTCCCATTTACGACATTATTAGTACCATACAGCTGTGATGAAAGCCGACACGCTACTGTTGCTGAGTGATAGCCAACTAAGGGTTTATAGTTATTCGTCCCATGTTATTAGCTTGCAGACGGTTTATGAGCTCAATGAAGCTGAAAGCCTGTCCGGTTTTTCAAGCTGGTTAGAAGAAGATCAATCACGGACTCTGTCTTTATTGCTTGATGTCTCCTCTGAAGATTATTACGAAGAGCCTTTGCCCCATGTGCGAGGACGTGATCGAGGTCTTTTGTTGGCCAGAAAAGTCGCCAAATTTTTCCCCGAGGCGGGGTATGCATATACCATTTTATCATCGCGGCTAACGACGGGGCGGCGTGATGATGTCTATTTTATATCGGGCATTGCCGATTCTACATCGCTTGATCCGGTGGTTGATATCCTGGCCGACAATGATGTGGCAATACGGGGTGTGTACTCACTGCCCCAGCTTACCGCCGAACTGATCAAACCTGTTGAGCACAGTGAAAAGCTCCTGGTCGTCAGCTGTGATGAAGACACTGCACAGACGGGGCGATATATTTTTCGTCAGACCTTTAGCGTTAATGGAAAGCTCTATTTCAGTCGTAAGACCTCTGTTGCGACTGGTGATGGCGTTGAAATGGCCGAAAGTGTTCGCAAAGAAATTGAAAGAACCTGGCAATACCTTAATAACCGGCGTGTGCTCGACGTCGATAAGCGCATGCAGGTGTTAATGGTATTAGACACTCAGGTGGCCAACCGTTTAAAGGGCGAAGCGGAAGCCTCTCACTGTCAATATCTTTATGCCGATGTCGCTGAGCTGGCAGCACAGCACGCTTACCTAAGTGATGGCGCTGAGTTAAGCAGTGCTTCACTGGCTGCTTTTATATTGGCTAAGTCGGGTGTACGAAAAAGTCATTATCAGCCAAAGCGCCTGGGATTTATTAAACGGCATCAGCAAGTCAGGCAATTATTGAATGTCGCCTGCATTGTTATCGCTGTTCTCGCTAGCGTCTTAACAGCCGTGAATCTATTACAGGGCCGCGATATAAAAAGTGCCAATGAGGCTTTGCTTATCAAGTCGTCCTCGCTGGCTTCAGTGCTTAAAGCTGAAGAAGATAACTTTCGATACAGCGGTCCAGCACCGCAGAAGATGCAAGACAGGGTGGTTTTGTCGGAGCGTATCCTCGGCCGCAGTGCGGCGCCTGAGCTTGTGTATATTGTCATCAGTGACAGTTTTTCGGGTTTTGACGATTTAATGCTCACTAGCCTGAAATGGCGTAATAGTGGCTATGAAAAGGCGGGAAGGGGGAGAAATAGAAACAATAACAATAGCTCGGAGGATAGCACTGCCGTGGCCTCGCAGGTGGTCGTCAAACTAGTGGGTGAGCTTAACCGTTTTGATGGTGATTTCCGTCATTCGATCGAACGCATACAAGCCTTGATTACTCGTTTTGAGAGCGATGACAGGGTTGTTAGCGTTGCTGTTAAAAGGCTGCCGCTGGATATTGACCCCTCATTAAAGATTAGCCGCTCCCTGTCGGATCAGGGCATTCCCAGTTTTGCCATTGATGTGACATTAAACCTGGCAGTCATGTGATGGGCGATATTCAATTCTCATTGGTTAAAAAGCAGGTCGTTGTGTTGGCGGCACTATTATTTATTGCTGTTCTTTTGATCAGCGCTAGTGCCGTGTTCAAACAAAACCAGCTGGATGAAGAAACGGCCATTAAAAAGCAGATGAAGTCGGTGCGCATTAAAATAGCCCATATTGCCCACGATAAATCTCTTATCAATGATTATCAAATGGACTATTTAAAACTGATTGATAAGGGTTTTTTCAGCGCAGAACAGCGCTTGTCCTGGATAGAGCAGTTGGAAGTCACTTCGAGTCGCCTGGCATTACCTGATTTAAGTTATAACATCGACGTTCAGCAGGAAGTCGAGCGGGGTATTTTTTCAAGCCCCCCAGGGCTGACACTTCTCAAGTCCCGATTTACTTTCCAAAGTAGTTTATTACATGAAGGTGATTTGCTGGATTTGATGGCTGATTTAAAGCATCTCGATTCAGGTTTGTTGGTGGTTGATCACTGCGAGCTATCGCGTGTACCTGCTGATGGCAATAAGGTAACTAATCAAACAGCGCTTAATTATCATTTTAGCTCTCTGTGTGATGTCTCCTGGTTTACTGCTGCCGAGCCCGATGATTCTGAGCAGTCATCGGGGGTGGGGCCTTAATGAATAATTTTATTCTCACTATCGGCCGCTATTCGTTGATAACACTGTTGTTGAGCTTTTCAGTCCACAGTTCGGCATTTGGCACTTTATTAAGCAGTCCCCAGGAACGTGCGAAACTCGATAGGCAGCGGCAAGGCAAAGAGCTAATGTCGGTTTCGGTAGAGAAGACCAAACCTTCCCCAGCACTTAAATCTGTTTCCTTTGAGGGGGTGGTGACGCGACAGAGCGGTCCCGGCAGTGTTTGGCTCAATGGTCAGTTGTTCGATAAACCACCCGCCTCTCAAACACTTTCTACAAGGCAGGGCGAGACGGGTGTTGAGGTGAAGCTACAAACTTCTGAGCATCCCGTGTGGTTGAAACCTGGACAGCTACTTGATGTTGATAGTGGTGAGTTCAGTGATACTTATCTTGGGGGCCGTAGTACTAAGCGCTCAGAGCAAACCATCGAGGATCAACCAAATGTGTCCTCGGGTGCCCAATAACTAATGCTTAATGCGCAGGGGCTGAATAGAAACCATCATTCTCCAAGGGTAGAGAAGGGTGCCGCGCTGTTGGTGTTCATGATGCTACTGACAGTGGGCGTTGCCTCATTTTTACTCTCTGGCATGAGCAGGCTTAGCCACCAGCTAGCAAGCCCCTTCCACAATACCCGGGTACTGGCTGAGGCAAAAAATGCCCTGGTTGCCTATGCGCGATTATCCGATCCAGACTTGAGCGCTGATAGCGGATTAAATTATCGCTATTTGCCCTGTCCCGATCAGGATGGTGACGGCCTTGAGGAAACACCCTGTGGAACGACCAGTGTTGAGGGTTGGTTGCCCTGGATGTCACTCGGCTTGGCACCACTTCGGGATGCCAGTGGCACCTGCCTGCGCTATTTCGTCGCCTCGGCCTATAAACAGGGAACAGCGACACCACCATTGGTCAGCGCATTACCGAATGCAGAGTTCACCTTAAATAGTAGCAGCGGACTTGTTGCCTCCGACGTGGTTGCTGTGCTCATTGCACCGGGGAATGTAGTGGCGGAGCAGTCTAGGAGCGCTGCACCAGGGCTTGCTACCGAGTGTGGTAGCACGGCTGTGGCGAGTGACAAAAATCAGGCAGATAATTATATGGATACGATAACGGGCATTAATAACGCCCTGGCGCCCAATTTTATTGTTGCCCCTGGGTCACTCAATGCCACAGATAGTTTTAATGATCTTGTCATCAGTATTTTGTCCAGTGAGTTATAAATGAAGAGTCCGTGGTGTCAAGCGATGAGTAACAGCCTGAAAAAGGGCTTCAGGCATGGTAGGGCTCTCCATCAACGCGGTTTTACATTGCTCGAGATGGCAATTGTCTTACTGGTTATCGGCCTGCTTTTGGGGGGTGCCTTGGTGCCTCTGTCGGTACAAATTGAAAAGCGTGATAGAGATTCGACGCGTCAGCAATTGTTGGACATGCGTGAAGCCCTGATAGGCTATGCCCTGGTGAATGGTCGCCTGCCCTGCCCCGATACCGATGGTGATGGCTTAATCGATATCTCAACCAGCTGCACCAATGTCGAGGGCGATTTCCCCTGGGCAGATCTGGGCTTGGGTAAGGAGGATGCTTGGGGGCGAGCATTTACCTATCGTGTCAGTGGTGATTTTGCCGATACCACCGATGGCACCGGCTGCGCCGCTTCGCCAACGGCGGGTCTTTCCTTCTCCCTGTGCTCCGTAGCCGATATCAACATCCTCGACGGGGCAGCAGGTGACGCAGTCGCCTCATCAATTCCTGCAGTTATCACCTCCCATGGTAAAAACTGGGCCTTAACAACCAGTACCGATGAGGCTGAAAATAGTGACGCTGACGGTATTATGGTCGATCGTGTGTTTTCCAACAGTGCTAGTCCAACCTTTGATGATTTGGTGGTTTGGGTAGTGCCGAATATCCTTAAAAGCAAGATGGTTTCCGTTGGCCTGGTTTTTGGAGACAGTAATAACAATGGCAACAATGGCAACAATGGCAACAATGGCAACAATGGCAACAATGGCAACAATGGCAACAACGGCAACAACGGCAACAATGGCAACAACGGCAACAACGGCAACAACGGCTGCGAAAATAGCAACAGCAACAGCAATAATAATCCCTGCTAGGTTGCGTTAATCCGGCCATAATCCATATTCATATAGGCTATAAGTGAAGGTGATCACATCTACGAAGGGCCGAGTGGAATGTATTTGAAGGGCTCGTATACTGCTAATAGCATCACTTAGGTTAAGTGTATTTCGGTATTCAGGGATGATTATGTCAGGGCGTGCTTGCCCTTTAATACTCGTTTTTTAATGTCTTTATATAATAAATTGAAGTGGTTTTATGATGAAATGTACATCGTCCCCGATTGGAGGGACTCGACAAACTGGTTTTACCTTGGTGGAAATTGCCATTGTACTGGTGATTATCGGCCTGATATTGGGTGGCGTATTGAAAGGCCAGGTGCTGATTGATAATGCAAAATATAAAAACTTTGTTAAACAAATTGAAAGCTATCGTGCCGCTGTTTACACTTTCCAGGATACTTATCGAGCCCTCCCCGGTGACATCGCTGTGATCTCGGCCCTCGACGCAGCTGCTACTGCGGGTGATGGCGATGGTGATATAGAGGGGGCAGAGTGTGCCTCAGATGGGGAAGAAACTTGCCTGGTCTGGTCACATCTACGTTATGCTGGCATTATTGCCGGTGACCCCAGTATTACTACTACTAAAGCCCCCCCGACCCATACTTATGGAGGTCAGGTGAGCGCTATTGGTACGGGTAGTTGGGCCAATGGTAAAACCGAAATTAAAATTCTTACCAAAGGTATTCCCGGTGATGTCGCACAGCGCTATGACAATGAATTTGATGATGGCGATGCAACGAGTGGTAGTGTGGCTCGTTATGAGCCTGGTAACACTGTCACGACCTACGATCTTACCGCTTCCCATGACGTTTATATTTCCCTTTAAGGGCTCTCAAAACATAGGGTTGGCGCTTTTTGACGAATAATTCACTCGGTGAACACCGCCTTGAACGGCGGCTCCCAGGCCTTGATACCTCTGTACAAATCCGTCGCCGTGGTCTGGGTTACAACCCGTGGCGAGCAGACCTTGATCTTGTCGACCTCAGTGCCAATGGTATGGCGCTGATTTCCCCGACCTTAAAACTCGAAGCATTACAAAAAATTGACTTTGAACTGACCTCGGGTCGGCGGACAACGGCGGGTTGCGCCGTGGTCTGTTACGCCGGTAACAAGGAAGGTCAACCACGCTATGGTTTTCTATTTATAGAAACAGACGCGGAGTTTGACAGCTTTTTGACCGGAGAATCTCTTTCCTCCAATGAGGTTCAGCGCCTGGGTGAAGAGTTGGCCGAACAATTTATGCAGCGACGCAGAGTTGAGGGTGGTGGGCTTTTTGATGTGCAAAACCAACGTATGGTGGATGCGGTTAACGCCTTGGCACAACGCCTGGGGCAAATGGGGCTGTATATAATTGCTCCGTCGGGTGAGGTCATACTGCCAGTAGATTCACTGGTGGTCGACAAGAGTGGTGGTTTAAGTTTGCCGATGAAAGATGCTAGCAGCGGTGAAATAGTGCGTAAGCATATTTCATTGCTTCCCGACGCTGATTCCAGCGGTGTGCTCTACCAAATTGACGGCGCTCAAGGATTTAGCAATATCATTGATTTACTGGACCACCTCTGTTTATGTTTTGATCAAATTTCTCAGTCTTAAACGCTATTGTCTGAACGTTCATACCGTTCTTTATTTAAGGGTCACGATCAATATTTTACTCACTGGGAAATATTACTGAATAATGTACCGCCAATTTTTCGGTTTGCAGGCCCCGCCTTTTGGCATTACGCCAGACACTTCATTCTTTTATTCCGGCGGTGAGCGCGAGGCTCTTATCAGCGCTATTGCCTACGGTATTTCCCACGGCGATGGCATTATTAAAGTGGTCGGCGAGGTCGGTAGTGGTAAAACCATGCTTTCTCGCATGCTGGCCAGGCAGTTACCGGGTAATATTCATTTAGTCTTTTTACTTAACCCTAGTCTGCGAGCCAGTGATCTGATCTTCGCCATTGGCCATGAGCTGGATCTACAGTTCACTAGTGATTGCAGTAACAATCATGCTCTGCAATTAGTACAAAATAAACTATTGGTGATGCACGCTGCTCAACAGCGGGTTGTGGTCTTTATCGACGAAGCACAGTGCATGCCACTGGAAACCCTTGAAGAGCTGCGTCTGCTGAGTAACCTTGAAACAGAAACGGATAAATTGCTGCAACTGGTATTGTTCGGTCAGCCAGAGCTCGACCAACACCTCAGTCAATCTTCTGTGCGGCAAATTAAAGAACGTATTATCCACAATTTTTATTTAAAGCCTTTTACCCGAGACGAGGTGGGAGAGTACCTGTCATTTCGTTTGCACAAAGCGGGCTACAATGGCTCGCCCATTTTTACGCCATCGGCATTGAGATTGTTGACTCGATTTTCTTCGGGGCTACCGAGAAAACTGACGATATTGGCGGATAAGTCTCTACTGGCCGCTTTTGCTGGGCAATCAAAAGTGGTTAAGGGTACACATGTGCGCCTGGCCGCTAGAGACTCTGGTCAAGCCCACAGCTGTGTAACAAAAACACCAAAAGCGCTCGCTGCTTTGTTACTGGCTTTGTTGGTGCTTGGTGCGGTGTTTTACAAGGCCTCTTTCTTTCAAACGGCTCTCGTTAAACAGAAGGCTAAAGGTGCTCCTCCGTTGTCGCTTGATCAGCAGGCTTCGCCGGCGGTTGTTACAGATGAAAAGAATAGTCAGCGCTTTTCGGAAGATTTAATAGAACAGACTACATCAGAGCAGGTCGAGCCGGAGCCTGCCGCTACTGTGGTGACACTAGAGACTTTAACTCAGAAAACACAGCGCTGGATGGTGACCTCTACTGGAGTGGTTTATACCATCCAGATTCTCTCTGCCAATGTCGGTGATGATGAATTTCTCGCGCACTTTTTTTCTAATATTGCCCAGGACATAGGTCTGGATGAACTCTATGTTCACCCGGTTCGCGTTGATGGAAAAACCTTTCTGGCCATTACCTTAGGCGGCTTTTCTAGCCACCATCAGGCTACAGATTACCTGAATTCTCTACCTGACTTTATTCTCCGCTACCAGCCTTATATTAAAAATATAGCCAGCTTTAAACGTTCTGAATAAAAGCGCCTTAGAGCTGTATATATGAAATTCGAGTCAGTAATAATTCTTTCAGGGCACTCTCAAGTAAGGCGATATCCTTACTGGGCATGGTGAAGATTGCCGTGTTTTTTCTGCTGTACTGTTGGGGCTGTTCCGAGGGCGGAGTGTCGAGTAGCGAGCTAACCCTGCGCGCAATAGCCTCCCCAGAATCAAGCCAATTGACAGTGCGTGACGATGCCTTGATTAAGGCCTCTTTAATTAAGGGGAAATGTGTACAGGCAAGGATGATGGTATCGAGCTGCAAGTTGTCAAACAGGGGTTTGAGTATCTCACTCAATTGTTCCAGTGGTGGCGGTGTGCCTCGTAGCGCCTGCTCGGCCAGTGTCACTAATTCGGCGCTGCCGACGCTGACCACCTCGCAGTCGCTGGCGAATTCCTCGATTAGAGCCTTGGTATAGAGCCGGGTAACGGTTCCCGGTGTGCCGAGTAAGCCAATAACACGGGTCTTTGACTGTAGTGACGCAGGTTTAATAGCGGGCACGACACCCACTATGGGGATGGCAAAGTGCTGGCGAATATGGGGCAGTACTAGTGTACTTGCGGTATTACAGGCGACGACAATGAGGTCGGGCCGAGTTTGTTGGATCAGCGCTTGTAGCACCTTGTGGACGCGATCGATTAAAAAATCGGCGCTTTTGGTGCCATAGGGAAAGGCCTGATTATCGGAGGAGTAACTGTATTCGCAGGCCGGCAGCACTCGTTGCAGGGCTTGTAGAATACTCAAACCACCAACACCGGAATCGAAGACCAGGATTTTAGTCGCTGCTGTGTTCGTCAATGGCGTGGCTGACCTCGTACGGGGTGGCGTTGATAGGGTGCTGGATGACAAGCAAAACTTATTTTACCCCATTGTCGAGGGTTGAACTGCTAAAATCCCGCTTATGACTGCCCTGCCTTTTTCTTTGTCTCTGCTCTGGATTATTCTCGCCGCCATCGTCGGTGCTGTTCTGTCTGCCCTGGTGTTTTATTTCCGTTTCAGTCGTCGCGACTCTGCCGCTCGAGTGGAGATCGCCAGCTTACTCCGCGACAGGCAACACCTCGAGCAAGCAATAGAAAGCTTGCAGCTCGACGTCGCAGATCTACGGCAGCAGAACCTTACCTTAAGCGGTGATAATAGCGCCCTGACAGCGCGGCTGGAATCGGCAACCTTACAAGGACAGGCGCAGGTTGCCTTGCTGGAGCAAACCCGCAGCTCTTTGGGTAAAGAATTTGAGAACCTGGCGAACCGCATATTTGATAACAAGCAGGCTTCATTTTCCCGCACCAGCAGGGACGCTTTGGATAATACCGTTGCCCCTCTACGCAAAGAACTCGCCGACTTTCGCAAGAAGGTGGAAGACGTTTACGACAAGGAGAGCGCCGAGCGCAATCGGCTTGAAGGCAAGATTGGTGAGCTACAGCAGCAGACCCAGCAGATTGGTCAGGACGCGATAAAACTGGCCAATGCTCTGAAAGGGGATAATAAGTTTCAGGGCAACTGGGGCGAGTTGATTCTCGAGCGTCTGCTCGAAGAATCTGGCCTGCGCAAAGGACGAGAGTATCAAACCCAGGTGACGCTGCAGGATGAGCAGGGCCGGCGGCGCAATCCCGATGTGATTATTCATTTGCCTGATCAGCGCGACATTGTTATCGACGCCAAGGTCTCGCTAAAAGATTACGAGCGTTTTTGTAGTAGTGATGATGGTTCGCAGCGCGAGCAAAGCCTTAAGGCTCATATTACCTCCTTGCGGGGCCATGTAACGGGGCTTAATCGCAAGGCCTATGAGCAGCTTGAGGGCATCAATACTCTCGACTTCGTATTGATCTTTATTCCTGTCGAAGCGGCATTTATGCTGGCTATTGAGCACGATCATCAGTTGTTTAGCGACGCTTACGACAAAGGCATTATTTTAGTCAGCCCCAGTACCTTATTGGCGACCTTGCGCACCATCCATAATATCTGGCGCTATGCCGATCAAAACCTGAATGCAGAAAAAATCGCCGTACAGGCTGGAGGCCTTTACGATCAGTTCGTTTTACTGGCAGAGGGGCTGGAGGATATTGGCAAGCATCTGGATAAGAGTCAGGATGCCTGGACGACGACCCGTAAGCGTCTGGTTTCGGGTCGTGGAAATCTACTTAAGCGTGTTGAGGATCTGAAAACACTGGGTGCCAGAACCCGCCGTACGATGCCGGCAGCACTGCGTGACGAAAGCCAGTTGGCGGACGAAACTCTCCTGTCGCATGCCAGTGATGAGAGTGACACGCCACAGTGAATTACCTGTGTCAATGGCAGTTAAGGGTGGTAAATCTTGCAACATCTTGAGGTTGTCGGTTTTGTCTTTACGGCGATTTTACCCGTCTATTTACTCACCGCTCTGGGCGTATTACTGCGGCGTATGGGCTGGTTGAGCGAAGGCTTTTTGCAGGACAGTTCGCGCATTGTTTTTAATTTTGCCGCGCCGACGATGTTGTTTTTATCCTTGTCGAGTGCCGACCTCAGTATTGCTGAAGCGCCGCATTTTCTCATGGTCAGTGTGGGCCTGTTGGTCTTTATGTCCCTGTTGGCCTGGGCCCTGTCGCCAGTTATCGTCTCACAGCGCGCCGATAGGGGCGTCTTTATTCAGGGTGCTACCCGGGGCAACTTGCTTATTTCGGGTCTCGCCATGGCCTACAATGTCTACGGTGTTGAAGGCGTGGCACTGGCGTCGCTGCCAATGGGTATTTTTATTATTTTTAATAATATCTATTCCATCAGCATGCTGAAATTTTACAGTCAGCAAGCGGGCAGCCCGGCTAAAAACTATCTCTCAGACATTGCCAAAAACCCCATTATTATTAGTGTACTACTGGGTACGATAGCCGGTGCTTTCAAGCTGCAATTACCCGATGCCTTGGCGAACAGTGGCAGGCTACTGGCGCAGATGACCGTGCCCCTGGTGTTGATTAATGTCGGTGCCTCGCTGGACTTTGCCCAATTGCGCAGCCCCAGTTTGGCCGGTTGGGGGGCGGCACTCTATAAATGCTTGTTAATGCCCGCGTTGGGTGTGCCCATTGCCTGGTACTGTGGTTTGCGAGGGATGGAACTGGGCATTGTGTTCCTGGTGTTGTCGTCGCCGACCTCTACCATTAGCGTGGTCTTTGCCCAGGTGTTTGGTGGCAATGCCAAAATGGCGGCAAATATTGTTTTGTTGGGTGGTCTGTTTTCCTTTGTCATCGTCGTTTGCGGGTTAATCTTTTTAAGAACGCTTGGCCTGGCGTAATTTGTTGATTAAGCAGTATATTTCTTATTTTTCATGTAGAGGTGGTTTGTGGTTTTTTTGATCGTATTGGCGGTGCTTATCGTTGTGGCTTTGGGCGCTTATGCACTGCATCTTCATCGTAAAGTACAAGCGCTTGATGCAGAGCGTGAAGCGGCAAGGCTGGTCTTTGAGCAGCAGCTTAAGGAAAAAGCGCAAGAAACGAGTAAGAGCATTACCATTTTGGCCAAGGGTTTAGTCGCCGATGAATTGAGTATTACCGAGGCCTGCCTGCGTATTTCCTGGCTGTTGACGCAGATTAACCCTGAGGCGCGGGAGTCCGAAGCTTACAGCGTGTTTTATCAGGTTGCCGATGCCACCGCCCATATTCCCATTCTCGATGCCTGGAAAGCGCTGTCGCGTGAGCAGCGCAAGGCCTTTGACCGGGAGCGCCTTGAAACAGAAAAAGCCTTTGGCGACTTCGTTCTCGATGCCGCTAAGAAATTACTCGAGGAGGGCGTGCCTAAACGTAAACCGGGCAGTGACTCGACGGATCTTTTCTATTCAGCCTGATTGATCTCGTGGGGTAGGCGTTTTTTCAATACGGCACCGGCCTCAAGGTGGTGGGTGTAGGGGAACTGATCGAAGGCCGCGAAGTGTTCAATGCTGTGGCTGCTATCTAATGCCAGTAGATTGGCGTGCAGGGTTTCCGGGTTGCAGGAAATGTAAATAATGTTGTCAAAGCGGCGCAGCAGTTCGACGGTGTCGTCATCAAGGCCCGCTCGGGGTGGGTCGACAAAGACGGTCGAAAAATTATAGCTCTTTAAATCGATATCGCGCAGGCGACGAAAGGGTCTGACCTCGTTCAGCGCCTGGGTAATCTCTTCGCTGGAGAGACGCACAATCTCAATGTTGTCTATTTTATTGGCTTCGAAATTATAGATCGCTGAATGCACCGAGATTTTGGCGATCTCCGTGGCCAGCACGCGCTGAAAATTCTGTGCCAGCACGGCGGTGAAGTTGCCGTTGCCGCAGTACAGTTCCAGCAGGTCGCCGCCAAAGTCCGTGCTGTGCTGGCGCGCCCAGTCGAGCATTTTCTCGTTGACGCGGGCATTGGGCTGGGTAAAGCCCGTTTCTTTTTGCTGATAGCTGTAAGTGCGCCCGTCGACCTCTAGCTTTTCAATCACATAATCGCGACCAATAACCACCTTCTGTTTGCGGCTGCGGCCAATAATGTCTGTCTTCATATGGGCGGCGAGTGCCTTGGCGCGCTCTTCCCAGACGTCATCTAGCGGACGGTGATAGAGCAGGGTGATGACAGCTTCGCCGCTGAGGGTGGTTAAAAATTCGACGCTGAACAGACGCTGGCGCAAAATGTCGCACTGGTTGATTTGCTCAAGCAGTGGCGGCATCAGGGCCGCAATAGTGCTTGATCCGGCCGGGAATGACTCAATGATGTAAGCTTTTCGGTGCTCGCCCTGGCGGTACATGGCGTAATCGGCGCGACCGTCCTGCTGCCAGATTTTAAACTCGGCACGCATGCGGTAGTTAAGGGGAGCAGAGGCATAGGTGTTGAGTGGCGGCAGTTTAAGTTCCTGAAAGCGCGTCTCTAGGTCGGCGACTTTTTCTTGCAACTGTTGGTCGTAGGTGGCGGGATCGATAGCAGTCACAGGGGCTCCGGCAAAACGCCTATTATAGCGCTTAATTGCTGGCCGGCAGCAGTCAACAGCAGTATTTAACAACAGGCGGAGCAGATGATTAGCACACTGACACTCGATGTTAGGCGACAGGGCCTGCTCGACTTTAGCGAAGAGCTTAATGCCGTCGTTAATGGGGCGGGTTTGGACGAGGGCCTGTGTACGCTTTTCATTCAGCATACCTCGGCTAGCTTGCTGATTCAGGAAAGCTACGATCCCTCAGCGCGCAGAGACCTTGAAAGCTGGCTCAATCGGCTGGTGCCAGAGAACGACCCACTCTACACCCACACGCTCGAAGGCCCCGATGATATGCCGGCGCATATTAAAGCGGCGCTGACAGCGAGCAGTGTCGCTATCCCGGTGATAGGGGGGCAGTTGGCGCTGGGTACCTGGCAGGGGGTTTATCTCTGGGAGCACCGCCACCAGCCGGGTAGACGACAGGTGATTGTTCACTTGACGTAGGGGCGGTGGGGCTGTTATCGGGGTTACTCAGCGGTTCTTGTACTCCTCGCAAACTAGCGACATAATCGGTGAGGTTGGGCGCAGGGTTTGCTGCTTTTTAGCTCCGCCAATTTGCGCCACACAGTTCGCCGCTGTAAAAGGGATTATAAGAACAGGTCAATAAGGCCTGACAGGGCGAAGGACCATAACCGTTAATCAGATACGTGGGAGATCAGCATGGCTTATCAACGGCCCGAATTTAAAGAGCAGTACGAGAACTACATTGGTGGCGAGTGGGTGGCGCCAATCGATGGCAAATATTTCGATAATACCTCGCCGATTGATGAAAGCTTTATCGCGCGGATTCCTCAATCAACCTCAAAAGATGTTGATCTTGCGATTGCAAAAGCTTGGGAAGCCTTTGCGACCTGGGGTAAGAGCTCCCCGGCTGAGCGCAGCATGCTGATGTTCAGAATTGCCGATCGCCTGGAAGAGAACATAGAATTACTGGCGGCGGTTGAAACCTGTGACAACGGCAAGGGTATTCGCGAGTCCTTAGGTGCGGATTTAGTCCTGGTTATTGATCAGTTCCGCTATTTTGGTGGCTGTATTCGTACCGAAGCCGGCTCTGTGAGCAACGTTGATGCCGAGACGGTAACCATGGAAGTCCACGAACCCCTGGGTGTCGTGGGCCAGATCATCCCCTGGAATTTCCCTTTGCTGATGGCCGCCTGGAAAATTGCACCAGCCCTGGTGACCGGTAACTGTGTGGTTATCAAGCCGGCCGAACAAACGCCCGTTTCATTGCTGATTATGATGGAGCTGATTGCCGACCTATTGCCGCCCGGCGTACTCAATGTGATCAATGGTTTTGGTGTCGAATGTGGCAAGCCTCTGGCTTCTCATCCCGATATTAAAAAGGTGGCCTTTACCGGTGAAACCAGTACCGGTCGTTTGATTATGCAATACGCGGCTGAAAATATTATTCCGGCAACCACCGAGCTGGGTGGTAAGTCGCCGAATATTTTCTTTGAAAGCGTTATGGATGAGGACGATGAATTCCTCGATAAGGCCATCGAAGGGCTGGTGTTTTTTGCCCTCAACCAGGGTCAGGTTTGTACCTGTCCCTCCAGAGCCTTAATTCAGGAAAGTATCTACGATAAGTTTATGGCCAAGTGCCTGGCCCGGATTGAAGCCATCACCATGGGCGACCCCTATGAGCTGAGCACCATGATGGGTGCGCAGGCGTCGAATGACCAGTACCAGAAAATCCTCAGCTATATCGACATCGGTAAGCAAGAAGGCGCTGAGCTACTTTGTGGTGGTGAGGTTTATGACAATGAACTTTATCCCAATGGTTATTACATCAAGCCCACTGTCTTTAAAGGGCACAATAAAATGCGCATCTTTCAGGAGGAGATCTTCGGTCCCGTACTGGCCGTGACCACCTTTAAAGATGAAGAGGAAGCGTTGGAAATTGCCAACGATACGCAGTTTGGTCTGGGTTCAGGCCTCTGGTCGCGCGACATGCACCAGGTGCATAACGTGAGCCGGGGTATTCAGGCGGGCCGCGTTTGGGTCAACTGCTATCACGTTTACCCGGCGGGCGCGTCCTTTGGCGGTTACAAGAACTCGGGCATTGGCCGAGAAAACCATGCCATGATGTTGAATGGTTATCGCCACACCAAAAACATATTGACGTCTTACAATAAAAACAAACTGGGTTTTTTCTAAACAGCCCTTCAATGCGGCTCGGCAAAACGCCGAGTCGAATTGCTGAATAAGCGGAGGCTTACCATGACCGTTGAGCGAGTGAGTGTGACCGAGGCCGCGGCCGAAGTAATCGACCGTTTGCGCAATGAGCATGGTGAGCTGATGTTCCACCTCAGTGGTGGTTGCTGTGATGGCTCATCGCCGATGTGCTACCCGAAGGGCGAATTTCGCCTCGGTGGTCGCGATCTCTATCTGGGCGATATCCACGGCTGCGGTCTCTTTATGCACGCCGATCAGTTTGAATACTATAAAAATTGTCACACCCTCGTCGATGTGGTGAAGGGGCGGGGTGCCAGCTTCTCTCTGGAAATCCCCCTGGGCCTGCGTTTTATGATTCGTTCGCGCATTTTTACTGATGAAGAGATGAGTGATTTGCGCCCGGTGACAGCCGCTGATTCTATTGGCTAGTTCCTTTTGCTGAAACTGTTTAGTGTCCGCCGCTATTATCTGTAGAAGATAGAAAGCCCTTTCGTTCGCTGTTAATCGCTGGTATTAAAGTGCTGCACAGACGGTGTGTGATTCTTGTACCTGGCTACTGCAATGGCACTTGAGTGTTACGGAAAGTGATGGGCTTAATGACTTCGCGAATGAGCTGGTTTCTGCTGCCTGAAAATATCGTTATGGAAGGATCTCATCTGGCGCCAGGTGTACGACGGTTTATTCCGGGGTGCATGGGGAAAGTTTTTGCAATAGTATGGGGCCTGGAATCAATGAGGGCTAACAATGAGCTCCAGCAAACTGGACAAACATCTCGCCGAGCAGCGGGCCTATATCGCCAAGCGTGAGAAGGGTTATCGGGAGAAATCCCTGAAGCTCTACCCCTGGATTTGTGGCCGCTGTACCCGCGAGTTTACCCGCGCTAATCTCAGTGAACTCACGGTTCATCACCGTGATCACAACCATGACAATAATCCCTCCGACGGCAGTAACTGGGAGTTGCTGTGTATTTATTGTCACGACGAAGAGCACACTAAGTTCGTCGATTTTATTCGCTACGGTAGCACCGAAGAGAATGAAGTTGCCGCCGCGACATTCAACCCTTTCGCTGACTTAAAAGAGAGAATGAAGCAGGGTAAATAAATAAAAATAACGTTCAATTATTTGTGATTTTACGGGGTAGCCAAAATGAATGACTCAGAGCCGCTGTTAAAAGGCATTAAAGTCTTAGAAATAGCGACCTATATTTTTGGCCCCGGCAGTGCGGCCATCCTTTCGGATTTTGGCGCCGATGTCATTAAAATTGAAGCGCCCGGGCGCGGTGATCCCCTGCGCTATGCCCATAAAGCGCCACCCTTTATGCCCCTGGAATTTGGCTACATCTGGCAGCAGGATAACCGCAATAAACGTAGCATTGGCCTCGATATGAAATCGGCCGATGGTCGGGAAATACTATTAAAGCTGGTGAGAGAGGCGGATATCTTAATTACTAACTTTCCCCCCGATGTACTGGCGCGATTAAACATTCGCTACGAAGATCTTGCCCCCGAAAACAATCGTTTAATCTACGGACAAATCACCGGCTTTGGTGAAAAGGGCCCGGAAGCCAGCGCGCCGGGTTTTGATGCCACTGCCTATTGGGCGCGCTCCGGTTTGATGGATACCGTACACACGGCCAACAGCGAGCCCTGCATGTCGTCGCCTGGCATGGGTGATCACCCCAGCGCCATGACCATGTACGCCGCTGTTATGACCGGCCTCTATAAAAGAACAATCACTGGGCGCGGTGGTAAGGTGCATAGCAGTTTGTTGGCTAACGGTCTGTGGACGGCTTCCAGCTCCTTGTCCTGTGTGCTGGCAGGTGGGGGCGCAGTCGATAATCCGAGTCTCGATCGGCCCACCAATGCCTTGCTTAATCACTATCAAACCCGCGATGGACGCTGGTTGCTGCTGGTTATTTTGCACCAAAACAAACACTGGCCGGGCCTGCTCAAGGCTTTAGAGCGGGAAGATCTACTCACAGACTCTCGTTTTAGTGACATCAAGCAGCGCAACGATAATGCCAAATTACTCGCGCCGATTTTGGCCGAGACCTTTTTTACCCGCGATCTGTTTGAATGGCGCGAGCGTCTGCAGGCTGAAAAACTAACCTTCAGCGTATTGGCCACCATGGAGGAGGTCATCGATGATCCCCAGGTGCTGGCCAACGATATGTTGATTGATGTTGAAGGTCACAACTATGGACGGGGTCAGGCGGTAAATAGCCCCTTCTGGGTAGAGGGTTCGGATAAGGTGCCTGCCCATATTGGACCTGAGCCGGGTGCCAGTGGTCCCGATATATTGCGTGAGCTAGGTTATAGCGAAGAGAGTATTGAGCGACTCAGTAGTAATGGCGTAATCTAGCCTGGGATTTGGCTTAGGTCGCTTTTGCTTGAGAGTTTTTTTGATGTTTTCACCGTATTACAAGTGGCACCAAATTTGGATTCAATGATGACGTGCGTCACCCGTCAATAATGCCGCAATTTCTTCTTCTACTTGCTTCAATGATTGACCAAGAAATAATGGCCGGCCTTCATCGAGGGGCTGGGAAATCCTGATTGCTCCTTCGCTGTCGTCTGGCTTCTCAATTAACAATGTCTGTTGAGTTGTCAGTCTGTAGAGGGTGTCAACTTCATGCATTAAACCCTGGTCTGAATCAATTATTGTGTAGGCTTCACTATTCCATGTGGGTGTTCTCAATAAGGCCAGTATCTCTCCTTTATATTTATTTTTATTGAGATAGTCTATTGGGTAAGCACTTAGCAGGTATTCAAAGTACACAAAATCACTTGCCTCGTAAGGGCCTTTAAGAGATTTAGAGACACTCATCTTGATTAAAACGGTGTCTAATGAATTTGAATAGCCGTCGTTATGGTGAATGGATCGTCCGGCGGAAATTGAAACAATGCGGCCGCGAACAATAAGATCTGAGACCTTAATGGTTTCTGCTGTAGTCAGTGGCCGATGGTAAATCCTGGTGCTGCGTAGTAGGTTGAAGAATGGATGCCTGTTCGCGGTAGTATTCTGCTGGGAGTGCCCAGTATTATTACCGCTATTATCCAAGGCGCTTATTAGCTGCCCTGCGCTAGCCTGGCCACAGAATATCAGCAATCCAAAGGCGATAGCACTTAGGTTTTTCATCATATCTTGCCAATTATTGAGTGGGCTTGGGTTCGTTAATGCCGCTCTGCTGTGGCCAGTATTACATGGTTTTTCAAGTTATACATAGCCTCGGGAGTAAGGGCGGTTTGCCATTCTTCCCGTATTTATAAGCAGTTTTCAGGCCTCGGCAGCCCGGCAATTTTACTCGCAACCCGTGCTGGGCTGGGCGGGAATAATTGCATTAAATAAATACTGCGGCCCTTTTCTTTGCCCAGGTTTTGGGCGATGTATTTCACCAGGGGGCGCATGGGGGGCGACAGCTCGAAGCGCTGATGGAATTCTTTCAGTAGAAAAATGATTTCCCAGTGCGCCTCACTGAGTTCGATGTTTTCACTGGCCGCCAGTTGCTGAGCCGCCTGCTCGGACCAGTCGGCGAGGTGCTGCAGGTGGCCGTCGCTATCGAGTTTTAAAGCCTTATCCATGTTTACGTACTGCTCGCCAAATGATTTCTTGCCGCATTCAATACCAGCTCTGTATGGCCGAAGCTTCTGCCGCAAGGGCGACAAAGCCTGCATCGTCTGTTGTTTGAAATGCCGGTAGTAATGCAGAGTCGCCGAGCCCCCGCGCTTCGCAATCGGCTTTAAGCACATAAAAACGTGTGCCATTGGCACTGAGTTGTTTAATGCTCTGACTGTGGGCGGGCTCTCCTTGTGAGCTATGCAGCGCCCCGTAAACGCCATTTTCGATCAGCAGCACGGCATCGTTTGGGGCTGCTACTCGCAGGCAGTCGCCAAGGGCGCTGTTGTCAAAGGCTGATTTATTCACCGTGTGTAATAACATTAAAAACTCAAAATACTTTTGCTAGTGGCGAGCAGCTCTTGCACCTGGGCCGTGTCGATAATTTTGCCAGTATTAATATCAGCGCTGCTTAGCTTTCTTTGCTGGAGGGAATCTTCATCCACCCAGATATCGTCAACATCATAAAGCGCTAGGGCGCTGGCCATGGCGGCCTGATTTTTACAGTCGATAGCACCACTGTCTTGCGGCTCCAGCAGTTGCCATACGCCCTCGTTAATATAGAGCACGCTAGTTTTGGCACCCATGGCGCCACAGGCTAGTGCTGCTTCCAGGCCTTCCCTTGCCAGAGCGTTGCCGTAGGGGGCGTGGCGAAAGACCAGCAGTATGTCTTTGTTGGCCGGTTTATTGGTGGCTTGTTTATCCAAAAGTAATGACCCGATCCGCATTGAGGGAGGCATCAACCAGCTGTCCCAATCCCGACAATTCGTGACCGTCGCTTAGGTTGTCAGCAGTTTTACCGTGTCTTTTCGCCTCTGCTTCACTGAGTACCCCACGGCGCGTGGCAGCGGCGATACACACCACGGAGTCGAGCTGGTGCTGCTCGATCAACTCGCTCCACTGCAGGGGCAGGCTATTTTCATCTTGCGCGGCAGTCACCAGTGCGGAGGCATTGTGCACCCCGTCGTGGTAGAAAAATAAGCGGTAAATACTGTGCCCACTAGCCAGCGCGGCACGGGTAAAGCGCAGGGCGCTGGCTGATGCCTGGGTGCTATAGGGTGGGCCTAATATAAGTAGTGCAAAATTCATAGGGCTTGTCGTTTGCTGCTTTTTAAGTAGCTTGGTGAGCGCTGGTTTACTCGGCATTCTAACAAATCCTGTAAACAGATTTATTCTGACATGTGCCCGGGTTAAACTTTACTCTGCTGTACTGTGTACAAGCTTTTGGAATGCAGGGCTATGGAAGACAAAGCATGAGTAATAGAAGCGATGGCTGAGCCGCTGGTAGACCCGATGTCGGGCGATGCCTCAACTCGTCGGTTCAGTGCTGGGGGCGAATTGCTGCTCGGTGAGGATGCCTTACGCGAGGCCCTGGTCGATAAGGGCCTGCTTAATGCTGTGGACTTCGCTCGTGCCCAGCGCGTGCACAGTGAAAATACCGATGAATCCCTGGTTGCTCTGTTGGTGCGGTTGGGTATGGTCTCCGAGCGTGCCATGGCTCAGGTTCAGGCCGATATTGGCGAACTGCCTTTGCTGAAAGTCGATGACTATCCACAACAAGCTGTTGAGACTAGCCTCGCGCTACGCTTTATGAAAGATCAAAGCCTGCTGCCTTTGGTTATGACAGGCGATACCCTTGAGTTGGCTGTTGCCGATGTCAGCAATGCCTATAGTCTGCGTGCCGTCGCCATGGCTTGTCATTGCGAACTGAAATTGAGTGTCGGTTTAGCGCCGGATATTCAGGCGGCGATTGAGCGTCTCTACGAGCAAAGCGAAGGCGCAGGGGAGGAGAGTGTCGATCCGAATGCAGGCTTTTCAGCCATCGATGTCGCCAAGCTGCGAGATATGGCCAGCGAGGCACCGGTGATTCGCCTCGTCAATCAAATCATTCAGCGGGCCGTCGATAGCCGCGCCTCTGATATTCACGTCGAACCCTTTGAGCACAATTTAAAAATTCGCAATCGCATTGATGGTGTGTTGCGCGACGAGCCATCGCCGCCCCGTGAGATCGCCCCAGCAGTGATCTCACGGATTAAAATTATGGCCGACCTCGATATTGCCGAGCGTCGTTTGCCTCAGGACGGTCGCATTAATGTGCGCGTACAGGGTCAGGAGCTGGATGTTCGAGTGTCCACCGTGCCCACCATGTATGGGGAAAGCGTGGTGATGCGTTTATTACAGCGCGATAGCGTGACCCTCGATTTTGACAGCCTCGGTTTTACCGCCGAGCAGCGCGCCCGTCTGCAAAAAGAATTGAGCATGACCCACGGCATGGTGATCGTCACCGGACCCACCGGTAGCGGCAAAACCACCACGCTCTATACCGCATTGAATTCACTCAATACCGAACAGCGCAAAGTCATCACCGTTGAAGATCCGGTGGAATACAATCTGGAAGGCATTAACCAGATACAGGTTAACGCCAATATTGGGCTCGATTTCGCCAGCGCCCTGCGTTCCATTGTGCGCCAGGACCCAGACGTAATAATGGTCGGCGAGATGCGCGATTTAGAGACCGCGCGCATCTGTGTGCAGTCGGCCTTGACCGGCCACCTCGTGCTGTCGACCCTGCATACCAACGATGCGGCGGGCAGTGTCACCCGCCTGCTGGAAATGGGCACCGAGGACTATCTGCTCAACTCGACCTTAAACGTGATTCTCGCCCAGCGCCTGGTGCGTCTGCTCTGCCAGCACTGCAGGCAGCCCTATGAGGCCGAAGCGCGCATTATTGAAGAGTTTGATCTGCAGCGCATACTGCCCGCCGGTCAGTCTTTGAACTTACACAAAGCAGTGGGTTGTGAGCACTGTGCCAATACCGGCTATCGCGGGCGGGTGGGTATTATCGAAATTCTCACCATCAGCGACAAAATCCGCAGCCTTATTCTGAGCCATGCTAGCGCCGGTGAAATTGAAGCCGTGGCACGGGAAGAGGGTATGGCCACCATGTTTGAAGATGGTTGTCTGAAGGCCACCCAGGGTCTGACCACCCTCGAAGAGGTGGCGCGCGTGATACAGGAAAGCTAATGCCCCAATTCGACTATCGTGCCGTCAACGCCCAGGGCGAGCTGACTAGTGGGCAAATGACTGGGGCCACCGAGGCAGATGTCATCACTCAGCTTCAGGCCATTGGGCTGATACCCATTTCCGCCCAGGCACAACTGGGTGGCGGGCGCTCGAGTGGTCGAGCCTTTTTGTCACTGCGAAAACCCTCCCTCGGCCACAAAGATATTGGCGATTTTACCCGCCAGCTATCGACGCTGGTGGGGGCTGGGTTGTCCCTCGACCGCAGTCTGGAAATTATTGGCGGCGTGTCATCCAAGCCCTTATTGGTGGAGCTGATCGCAGAGCTTCAAGCTGCGGTGCGTGGCGGCCGGTCTCTGTCCGAGGCCCTGGCTGAGCACCCACAGTTATTCGCCAGTTTCTATATCAACTTCGTGCGCGCCGCCGAGTTGTCCGGTGACCTGGCGAAAAACCTGATGGAGCTATCGACCTATCTCGATAAGTCTCATGCTCTGCGCGAACAGCTGAAGTCGGCCTTGATGTATCCGCTGATATTGGTGGGGGTGACGCTGTTGTCGCTGGGCATTATCGTGATTTTTGTGCTGCCTGAATTTGCCGCGCTGTTTGAAGATATGGACGCGCCGCTGCCGGCATCAACGGCTTTTGTCCTCGGCGTCTCCAACTTCCTACGTGACTACGCTCTGCTGATTATTCTTATCATTGCCCTGGGTGTGGGCTATGTGCGTAAAAAACAACAGGACCCCGCCTGGCTGTACCAGCGAGACGAGCGCCTGCTGCAATTTGCACTGCTCAGTGACTTAATCAAGAAAGTGAATATGGCGCGTTTTAGTCGTAGCCTCGGCACGCTGTTGAGTGGCGGTGTGGCCCTGCTCCCCGCTATTTCTGTGGCCAAAGAAAGCATGCAAAACAGAGTGTTACTAGAAAAGCTTAATACCGCTTCGAGTGTTTTGCGCGATGGCGGTGGGCTCGCCGAGCCTCTGCTGCAAGCGGGGGTGTTTCCCGAATTCGCCCTGCAAATGATCCAGGTGGGCGAGGAAACCGGCCAGCTCGACAAGATGTTAATACGGGTGGCCGATATCTATGACGACGAAGTGGCGACGGCCAGCCAGCGTCTGCTATCGATACTTGAACCGGTGATGATTATTGGCCTGGGCATCGTGATTGGCGGCATTATTATGTCCATATTGGTGGCTATTCTGGGTATTAATGATTTGCCAATGTAGTGGCTAATTAGTGGTAAATGGGCATTTGTAGTGCTGGTCTATTAGGTGAGATTTTAGGCGATATTTTAAATTAACAAGGCTTTATAACTTAATGAAATTAAATAAAAAAATCTATATAAGCAAAGTGCTTTCTAGTCGTGATAATGGCTGCCAGGGTGGCGGGCGACAGGGCGGCTTTACCTTGCTAGAGTTACTCGTGGTGCTGGTTATTCTCGGCTTTCTGGCCAGTCTGGTCGGCCCCCAGGTACTGAAGCAGATCGGTGGCTCCAAGACCAAGGCGGCGATCTTACAAATAGAGGAATTTTCCACGGCTCTCGACCTCTACCATCTCGACTCGGGCCGCTATCCGAGTACGGCCGATGGCCTCAACGCACTGATTGAAAAACCCTCATCGGCGCGCATTTGGAACGGCCCCTACCTGAAGAAAAAAGTCATTCGCGACGATCCCTGGGGCAACCCCTATCACTATGCCTCGCCGGGTGAGCACAGCGACTTTGATCTGTTCTCTCTGGGCCGCGATGGTCGAGAGGGTGGTGAAGCTGAAGATGGCGATGTGCTGAGCTGGGAATAGTCCGGTCTATTGCCCCTGCCTTGCTCGCTTGATGCGCCCTTTACTTAGCCATGTCAGTATCGACGGTTTGTCACTCATGAATAAACCGTGGCGGCGTCAGTCTTTGTCAGCAGAACCCCAAGCGGGTTTTACCCTCCTCGAGTTATTAGTGGTGCTGGTACTGCTGGGCATTATCGCGGTGCTGGTTGCCCCCGGGCTCGGCGGTAGTTTAGACAATGCCAAATTGAAGACCGCCAGTCGTGAGCTACTGGCCGCCCTGCGTGTACAGCGCAGTGCCGCAATTACCCAGGGCAAGATCATCACCTTGAGCTTTGCGGCCGATGAGCCGAGCTACCGTATTGACGGTGAGTTGGTGACCCTGGCTGCGGGGCTGAGTGTTGTCTACCAGGCCGCTGCTGGGACGACAAGCGATGGCGGTTTGGCTCAAGAGCTTCCCGACGGCGGCAATAATCACCTCGTGTTTTACCCCGACGGTAGCGCCTCCGGCGCACTGCTGCAGCTGCGTTTGGGGGAGGGCCTGCGCTATATTCGCGTCGACTGGCTCACCGGGGCGGTGAGTTTATTCGATAGCCTCGAGTCGCCAATTTTCGTCGAGCCGGAGCCACGGTGACAGCCCGTAATTATCCATTACTCGGTAAGCGGCTTGCGCCTTGCCCTGCGACTAAAGCACGAGGCTTTACCCTGCTGGAAGTGGTTGTCGCCCTGTCCATTCTGGTCATTTGCATGACCGTGATTATGCGTATTCTCGCTGGCTCCAGTCGGGTGGCGGCGATTAGCAGTGACTACTACAGCGCCCTGCAAATTGCCGAATCGAAAATGGCTGAACTGCGGGTGCTGAAAGGCTCGGCTACCTACATCGATACGGGAAGGGTTGATACCGGCGGCGGCCCCGATTTTGACTGGGTGGTGGAGGCCCGGCCCTATCGCAGCCGTGGGGACGATCCGGTATTGCCGGCAAAGATTGCCGAGCATCCATTGGCAGCCTATCAATTGTTTCAACTGGAGGTCAGCGTATTTTGGGGTGACTTGCACAAGCGCGAGTACCGGCTCTCCAGCTTGCAGCTCAGGGCAAAGGACGAGACCGCACTGTGAGCACCTCAAACAAGCTTCTTGGCAGCCGGGGTTTTACCCTGGTCGAACTGCAGATCGCCATCGTTATTATGGCGATGATTTCACTCTTACTGCTCGGCGCCCTGCGCCTGACATCCCTGACCTGGAGTAAGGTCAGCGCCCGTCAGGATGGGGCTGAGCAGCAATTCCAGCTCAGCCAACTACTGCGACGCCATTTGAGTGGCGCGCGCTTTTTTAAAATCAGGCTGAGCTCGGGTGAAACGGTCGATAGTTTTATTGGTGGGCGCGACTACCTGCACTACGTTGCCCCGTTTCCCCGTTTTATTAATGACGGCAAGCTTTTTTGGTGGACCTTGAAAATCGTCTGGGATGAAAATCATCAACAAGAGGTCTTACTCCTCGAATATCAGGACTTTAACAGCAGCACCCCGATTATCTGGGACGGTGATGCTAGCCTCGCTGTCGAGGGTCAGGTGAGTCAACGCCTAGTATTAGAGCCTGATATTACCCAGCTCAATCTGGCTTACTTTGGTGATGTGAGCGGTAATGATAGTGGTGACGTAAACGCTAGAGAGCAGTGGCATGAAGAATGGCTTGCGGGTGATGTATCCGCCGCCGCTGTGCCGCACTTAGTCCGGGTGAAGCTACTGCGTGAAGCGTCCGATGTCTATCAGCTGTGGCCGGAAATTGTTCTGGGCTTGAGCTATGCCAGCGATGCCTCTGGTGGGGATGGGGACAGTTTGCAAGAGCGTGAATTTTGATCGGTCGCGATGCCTTCGTTGACTCAGGCAGTGAGGGCTTTCTGCTATGCCCGGCACAAGTGCAGCGGGGCGTGGCGCTGATACTGGTATTATGGTTCATCGTCCTGCTGGGCGTGTTGGCGCTGGGCCTGTCGAAGATGAGCCGCAATAATGCCCTGATTGCCCGCCAACTGAGTGGTGTCACTCAGGCGCGGCAACTGGCAGTGGGCGGTGTGCAACTGGCATTGGCCAACTTGCTGATGGCGAGAGATGAGGAGCGCCTGCTGGGTGATGGTGAGGTATTTACCCTGTCATTTGAGCAGGGCAAGGTCGAGCTGATACTGAGCAATGAGAGTGGCAAAATCGATATTAATCAGGCCAGCGAGGCATTGTTGGTACGTTTGTTTGAAGGCCATGACGTCCCTCTGGAGCAAAGTGAAGCCCTGGCGGGTGCGATTGCCGACTGGCGGGACGAAGACGACCTGGTTCGCCTACACGGTGCCGAGGATGAGGATTACCTCGCCGCAGGTTTGGCCTACGGTACCGCAGATAGCGCTTTTACCAGTGTCAGCGAGTTGCACAAGGTACTGGGTATGAACGAAAATATTTATCGGCAAATAGAGGCCGATGTGACGATTTACTCGAAAAGCCCGGGTGTTGTTGCCAAAGTCGCTCCTTTGAGTGTCTTGTTGGCGATTAGTGATCTTGAACGCAGTACTCTGCAGCACTATATTGACGAGCGCCGCCGTACCCATCGCGCGGGTTTACCGCTGCCGCCCGCGCCCTTGATGGAAAAGGACTTTGTCGCTGATGAGGAGGGCGCCGTGTTTAGCCTGTCGGCATTGGCGACCACGGACCAGGGTAGTGTCGGAGGCCAGAGCGTGGTGTTTGAATTACTTGAAAACGCCGGGAAAACAAGAATTAAAAGACTGTATTCACAGCCCTATGCCTTGCGAAGCGATGCTCGGCAAGGGAATGGGCGAACAGAGAAGCTTAATATGCGCGTAGAAGAAAAATAACTATGGCTGGATTTATTCCCCCCCACCGCCAACAACAGTTTTTGCAGGCCAGTAGCGACTTTTTCCACTGGTGGCTGGCTGAACTGCTCCACTTGCTACCGGAAAAGTGGCGCGCTGGCTTATTGGGCCAGCAGGCCTGGTGTCGTCTCAGTCTTGAGCGCGGTCGCGTGCAGCTGGTACTGCAAATCCAGGGCCGAGAAACTGAGTTGGGCAGGACTTATTTTGCGGCGCTGCCGGGCTTGCCAGCGGCGTCTCTTTTACCCGGGGATGAGCTGCCCTCCGGGGTCGATGCAGAGGCAGCGTCATCGACAAAGCAACAATTGCTGAGCAAGATTGCAGACCTCGATAGCAAGGCGCGCGGGCGTGTGGTGCTGGAACTGGCCGATGATTATTTACTGGTCCGCGACATTACCTTGCCGCTAGTCAGCGATGGCGATATCGCCAATGTACTGGCCCATGAGATTGATCGACTCAGCCCCTTTGCAAAAGACCTAGTGTGTTACGGCTATGAAATTCTGCAAAAAAATCTGCAGACCGACAAGCTGCGCCTGCGTTTGATTTGTCTCGAAAGGGCGGTACTCGAAAACTTGCTGGAGCAGTGTGCCGAGCTGGGCCTGAGGGTGACGCAGGTACAACGTAAAACCGACTTGTCGAGGGCTGAGGCATTTTCCGCTGGCCAAAACTTATTGCCGACCGAGCAGCGCCCGCCCAAAGAAAAACTCTGGAATAGTGCCAATCAGGGCTTGGGAGCCCTGGCCCTGGTTTTGTTACTCGCGGTGTTGATGCTGCCGCTGTGGCACTACGAAAAGCAGATTGAGCACTTGAGCAATGATGTCGATGCGCTGCTAGAGCAAAGTAAAGTGGTGAGAGCCAAGCAGGCGCAACTGGTGGCTGCGCTGGATGTCCGCGACGCTCTGGTGGAGCGAAAAAATAATCAATTTGAAAAAATCGTTATTTTGCATCATTTAGTCCGCGTTATTCCCGATAACACCTGGCTGACGCGGGTTACCATTCACGATTCGGCCCTGGAAATAGAGGGTG
>MAAC01015383.1_pt1 | contig 36241 bp, 20 predicted proteins | sample 1115981 | NCBI WGS metagenome assembly MAAC01 (sample SAMN04961126, study PRJNA320927) | seawater metagenome | isolation source: sample BD02T64 sea water enriched with oil for 64 days | place: USA:Gulf of Mexico | collected 2013-07-27 | reverse complement strand
AGTTAAATGGCCAACAAGTGCATGCGGGTGATTTATTACCGCTTGCCTACAGCGAGCAAACCTTGATGGTGCTAGCGCACAATATTGACCGTGTTCAACAGTCACTGGGTCGTTCACTGTTAATCGAAAACCTATCGGCTTACATTCAATATTCACATGCTTGTATGCCTGAAACAGAATTTTTAGTCCGTCTTGCTGAGTTAACAGGGTGCAAGCTATTAGTTGATTTAAACAATATCATTGTGACAGCCAACAATATTAATGCCGCACAACCTTTAGCTTATGCGCAACAATGGTTAGCTGAAATCCCAACAGATCTGGTCGGTGAAATTCACCTTGCAGGTTTTACTGAGGTAAATGAAGGCGAACTTATTATTGATGATCATAGCCAAGCTGTTTCGAGTCAAGGCTGGCAACTATATCGCAGTGCATTAGAGCGCTTTGGCAAGGTACCTACGTTAGTGGAATGGGATAATAATTTGCCTAGCTGGCAAACATTAGTCGCAGAAGCAGATAAAGCGAGAACGATAGCCAAGCAAGTTTTTGACGATAATCCCCTTTCAAAAACCAGCATGCCAACAGCAGTACTTAAAAGTGAGTTTAGCCATGGATAATAACCACTCAACAGAATGCTCACTGCAAGCGGCATTTGAAGAAGTAGCTCAACAACAGCAAAGATTCATTACGGCGATATTTCCCTCTGAAGATAATGGGGTAATGAAAGAAGTAATTAATGAGTTCGACCCAAGGGGCATGGCAATATATCGCCACAATTTATTAGCAACAGCTCAACAAGCACTCGCGATAAGTTTTCCAACTGTTTTAATGCTAATCGGTGAGGACTTATTTAACTATGCAAGTCGTGAGCTATTAATATCATCTCCCCCTAAACATGGCGACTGGGCACTATGGGGAGATAATTTTCCGATGCTACTGTCAAGTTTAGCGCAACTCGTTGACTACCCTTTTGTTGCTGATATTGCACAAGTAGATCTACATAGACAGAAGTCGATGCGAGCAAAAGACACTGTAGTAGAGCCATCAAGCCTACAGTTATTAGCAACACACGACATAGATGAAATTTATATAGAACTATCACCGAGCCAATTTGTGATGAGCTCTACTTATCCTGTGATTGAGTTTTGGTTATCTCATCAACAACGGGGGATTTCTGGTACCACTGAAGCGCTCGACCAAAACATTGTTCAGCAATCAATCGATAAGTTAGCACAAGGAGATTTTTCACAAGGAGTTCTGATATATCGACCTTATTTCAACGCTGAAATACGTGAATTATCAGCAAGTGAATACACGTGGTTAACGCTGATAAAAAGAGGGGTCAGCATAGGTAAAGCATTAGATGTCATGAGCAATAATAACGCGCTTGAACATGACTTTGACTTCGCCCAATGGATTGGCATAGCACTGGAACAAAACCTGATTAGCCGATTAAAAGTATAGCTTACAGAGTAGTTTAAGCCCTAAATGAATCCTAATTATATATTAAATCCACAATATAAAAAAAAATTTACCCGTAAAGGAAAAACAAGATGACAACGATGACTCAACGATTAACTCAACCTTACGCCCAAGTTAGCCAACTGCTCAATTATTTACAGCCCCTCGCTCTGCTAGGCGCAAGATTTTATGTTGCTTGGGTGTTTTTTGCATCCGGCCTAACAAAATTAAGAGATTGGGATTCCACTTTATTTTTATTTGAAGAAGAGTATAGCGTGCCTTTTATCCCCTTTGAACTGGCGGCATATTTGGGCACTGCAGGCGAGCTAATTTTACCCATTTTATTGATACTTGGGTTCGCGAGTCGCTTTGGCGCGTTAGGTTTAACCGTGGTGAATATCGTTGCCGTTGTTAGCTTAACTGAGATTGCTCCCGCAGCACTTTACTCTCACGTTATATGGGGCTTATTATTATTACAGGTCATGTTGTTTGGCGCAGGAAAACTCTCATTTGATAATTTGTTAAAAATAAAATTAAGTAGGTAATGTTGAGCAAACTATTCTAATGAAGTAGTGTTTTGCCGCTTTCTTTGTCAAAACATCATTAACCGTTATAAGACGAAGCCAAGTCGACAGATTTGAGCTTTTTTAAATGAGGCATATTTTAAATTACTTGGATAAATACTTTTTGTAAACGCTCTTGAGCAACGTCATCCGAGTAAAAAGAACGACGGGAATGGCATAGATTCTAGTGCTGTATTAACAGCACTAGAATCTAATAAGCTAAGTAGTCATTCTCATTAGCCCGTCAATATGTTCATTTGATTTTTCTTGTTTTACGGTAGTAGAAGATTTCCCTTTCAACGAATTTATAAGCTTTTGAATTGGATAGCACCGAACATTATGTTGTCGAATAATGAAAAGGAAATCACTTTTTAAATTACCAACCTTTTAATTAGCCAAAGATTGATAATTAAATAATAAGATCAAAAACGGACAATGAAATAATCACTTAAATACAAAAACAGAAATTTCACTAACTACTTGCCATAACTTTTTGGGGTCCATTGAAGTCACAATTTATGTCAATTTTTACAGTATATTTTCGTATGAATTGTTCGAGTCATATTGCTGAGAAATCTCCTTAATAAGCTGTTAGGCTGCCACAACCAATACGACTCAGTAGAAGTGTTAAAATTTTCGATTTACCTGTCAGGATATTTTACATGACTATGGGTAAACGGACGGGCTTTGTCTATTAATCCCTTAAAAACAATTTATTAACGTTATGGTGTGGATGTTGCTTTAGAGTTATGAGTTCTCAAAAAAAGGAAAGTAATATGAAAAATATATATCGGTCCATTTTTGCAATCGTAGCAACTGTAGTAATCTCGGTAAACGTACAGGCGACACCTATTCATCAGGCATCCTCCGTCACAGCAACAACCGCGGATTTTGGTGGGTCTTTTGCACTCGTAAATATGATTAATCAAAGTGGTCTGTCTGCCGGGTATACTAGTGGAGTCACTGATTTCACTTCATATACTGGCAGTACAACACACAATGGCTTGGAGGGGTTTAGCGTCGGTCCCGATGGTCAATTTAGTTTTGATTTAGGGTCAGCTTTAAATATCGACGGACTGGCCTTATGGGCTTCAACCAACATTGGTTCTCTTGCGTCCTTCGACCTTTATGCTGATACAGATCAAATTTGGGGTAATGGTGTCGGCTCACTGCTTGGCTCTTTTAACGCTCTTGGGGGGGTTGGATCAGACCCCGCACAAATTTTCAGTTTCGCAGCTACTTCAACTCAGTTCCTTCATATCGATATCCTATCCACCCAAGGTGGTATTGGCTTTCAGCCGGGTATTGGAGAAATTGCTTTTAGAGGTGCATCAGAGGTTCCAGAGCCAATAAGTATTGCATTGCTTGGTTTAGGTTTAGCTGGAATTGGATTTTCGAGAAAAAGATAAAAGCCTAGTTATTTGATTAGTCCTATTTAAAGTCTCAGCTAGTCTGGGACTTTTTAGCCTACAAAGTGTTACAAAATAACAACACTTAATCCTAAACATCATTTCGACATTAACTTCTAATGTCTCGAATGTGACATAGTTCGTCTTTCCAATTCAGCCATAAATATTCACTATAGCGAATAGTTGACCTAAATAATTAATGGCTAAGTACAAAAAACCAGCTTAACAGCTGGTTTTAATTCATATTTTTTTGCTCTCTTTCCGAGATCAAATTCTCGACAAAATGCTAACTAGCCAATATTTTAAGCGGTAATGACAGGGCATCATTGCCTGTTTGACCAACAAACCAAATAATGGCGCTTAGGCCACCTACGGTAAGGATATACCACAGAGCAGATACAATTTGCGCATAGCGATTTAATGGCAACAATTCACTTAAATGTCGGCGCTTGTATTCAAAGAATATTTCGATACTACCAATAGCCAGTAAAAAACCTAACAAGGCTAAACCAAAGTGATAACTAATATAAACACCTAACGCTGCACCTAATACACAAGCCACTAAACCCACTTTTGAGTTGATTGAAAACGCAATACTCTTCAGTACATGCCCACCATCTAACGGCAATACCGGTAGCATATTAAATAAATTAAGCAGTGCATTAAATACCGCAAGTCCTGCCAGTATTTCTATATCGGTAAGCCAATAACCTACTAAACAAGCGATAGAGAGTATCAAGCCGAAGAAGGGCCCCATAATGGAAATAACAATGTCTTGCCAGCGAGTATTAATTTTGTCATCGCTAAGCGCTAGACCACCCACAAATGGAATAAGATAAATACCTTTGGTTTTCAAACCAAAATATTTCATCGCTTTAATATGGCCATACTCATGAAAGACTAAACAAAGGATAAGTGCGATGGCAAACTCAATAGAAAATAGCCAGCTATAAGCTGCCAAACTGCCCGCGGCAAACAAAACTTTAATGACCTTGGCACTTTTTAATAGTTTTAAACCAAGACCAGCCATACCAACAAAGCTAAATTTAATCGGCTGTTTTGTGTGCGGTGAAATTTGACGCTGCTCTATGTCTTTTTCATTGAGGGTGTTTTCATGTAACAACTCCTCATTGACTAAAAGCTGAAACTGCAGGTCAAAGGGCTGCCACTGTAATGATCCTTTCAGTTCAACTTGCAGTTCTCCCTGTTCATTTTGCAAAGAAAATTGATGCAAAAATGACTCACTATCGGCATTGGCATTAATCTGCGAGACACATTGATCACCCCAAAATAGTTGCTGCCATCCAGCCATTGAACCTTCTAACCGTAGCGTTTGACCTAAACACTCTATTTCTAATAATTGCACTTCATTAACTCAGCAAGTAAAAACCTTGCCCGATTATCGCTATATTTGCTTAAGCAGCAAGGTTTATTGATAAAAATATTACTGATGATTGTTGATAAATAAAACATGAGCAGAAAATTTCAGCCTTCTTGATCAGAATACTTAAGAGCAAAACGATTATCCATCGGAATATTTATTGGTCCATTTAATATACCTGACACTAACATTCATTTGATCTTCAGCAGATAAAGTCGCACAATCCTCGCCAAGAGCTAACACCTAAAATAATACCTTAAAATGGCGCACTGAAATGAGTCCTAAAAGACAACCTAGAGCAATAATGTGACTAAGTAAAATATAAGTAAATGCCTCTAGGCTTACGTAACTCAATAAGTTCGTAGCAAAATCAGCACCGAGTAATAAAAAGTAATCAGAGTAGAAATAATGGATTCAAAAATACAACTTACCAAAGAAGATCTTAGAAAGAACAAACCAACACGAGATGAATATTTAACTAAGCCAAAAATCCCCTTGATAGTGGTATTAGATAATGTCACCAACAGCTACAACATTGGTGCTTTTATTCGTTTGGCTGATGCTTTTTCTATCGAAAAAGTTATTGTTTGTGGCGCGCTAACTATTTCAGATAAAAAGATGAAAAAAGCCTCTAGAAATGAAGCGAAATGGGTTTGTGTTGAGTATAGCGATAATACGACCTCAAGCTTACAAACTCTATTGGATGATGGACATACCATTTACAGTGTTGAATTATGCCATGAGTCGGTTGATTACACTACTGTTGCTTATCCTTCTAAATGCGTATTAGTATTAGGCAATGAACGCAAAGGCGTGAGTGAAGCAGCATTGAAATTAAGCCATCAGCAAATACATATTCCTATGTTTGGCATGGGCAACTCGCTCAATGTGTCTACCGCAGGGGCTATCGTTTTAGCCGAATGTGCTAATCAAATTAGAAAACAGCCAAAAGCTTAGCGTGTTATCAAAGTAGGCTATTGAGAATCGGAGACTCAAAACATGTTGGAACATTTTCAACGCAACTTAAGGTTTAGTTCCACAATAACTTTATAAGGTTATTGGAAAACACATTTCAGGACGAGACACTAAGATAAAAAAAGCCAGTCATAAACTGACTGGCTTGTTTGAATAGATTTAGTGTAACGAAGCTAAATTATGAAGTGAAGTTTTTACGTCTAGCTGTAAGACCAAATAGGGCTAAAGCAAATAAGGCAATAGATGATGGCTCAGGTACACTTGCTGGTGGTCCTCCGCAGTTATTATCACATTTGTTTCCATAAAAGGATATGTGAGACAGATCTCTTGGCGATCCAGAATTTCCACCGTTAGTTGTTAACGGGGTAGTCCAAGCTCCGGTTGTGACACTAACCGCTAAATTTAGGCAGCTTACAGAAAATTCATCAGGGGTTGCACAAGTAATATTATTTGCTGCGTTATCAGCAATCATCCAGTTCAAAATAAAACCAGCTGATCCTGCTTTTGCTACCCAATATGAAACACCCGGATATTCTGAGCCGGTATAGTGCCATGTTCCAGTACCATTTTCTCCAGGGTTTGTTTGATTTGTTAGATTATTAACATCAAAATTCCAATCAGAGGCCTGCGATGGAGCTGCAAACTGTGTCGCTCCCTCTCCTTCGAATTTCCCCATAATCTCAGCAAATACAGTCGTGTCTGAAGATGGGACATGAGTAATTTTACATTGCTCAAATGCTTGGCCAAAATAACCACTACAATCATTACTGTTTCCTTGGACGTTATCCGCTACAAGAATAGATACTTGGAGTAAATCACCGACAGGGGTTAATGAAGCATTAGTAAAAAAGCTAGTGAAAAGAGAAGCCCCTATTAATACAGCTTTTGAAAAAAGGTTTTTTGAAAACATTATATTCACCTAAAAATAATTCAATTATGCACTTATATAAATATTTATATTTATATTTATATCAAAGCAAAAATCATGCCTAGTCTTTAACTGGCTGTTATATAATGTTTTATTTTTTTATTATGATTTTTAATTATCAAAATAACAAAAAGTGTAAAATTTATAGACAGTTTTAAAAAGGCTATTAATGCTGCGTTATCTTTATTCTAATAATTTTGACATAATCACTATCTAATGTTCACTTGCTATTTTGGATAGATGTTTGAAAACTTACCCGTATATATTTTTACTACTTATTTCCTCTTCGCTAGCTGCTTCACAGGAAGATAAGCTTTATGAAACAGCTCGTAGTGCATTAAACGACAACAAATATAGTGAGGCACTGATACACGTAAAAAATATACTAAAAACATCACCAGAGCACTTAGCCTCAAATATTTTAATAGCTGAAATATTACTCGCACACGGTAGTGCTAGTGCGGCAGAAGCAGCATTAACCAAAGCTGCTTCTCTAGGCGCAAATAAGAAACAGTTACGACTATTGTTTGCTGAATCCTACATTATGCAAAGGCAATATAATAAAACCTTGGATTACCTACCAGAGCAAACTAATGACGACAAATTAGCCGCGAAAATTTATGTACTTCGTGGTGATGCTCATTTGGGGCTAAGACAATTAAAGCTATCACAAAATGATTACAACACAGCGTTAGCTTTTAATGCCAAAAATATAGATGCCAAGTTAGGGTTAGCGCAAATTGCAGTTAATTATTTTCAATTCCGTCAGGCAGGAAAGCTCGTTGATGAGGTGTTATCTGGCTATATTCCACCAATTAAAGCTTGGAATTTGAAGGCGAGTATTCAGCAAAGTTTAGGCTATAACGAACTTGCACTTAATGCAATTAACCAAGCGTTGATGATTGATAAAAACAATATTCAATCACTAATTTTTGCAAGTACTATAAACATCGAATTACAGCAGTTTGAGTTAGCAGAGCAATACGCAGATACCGTATTAAAACAAGTGCCGAATGAACCTAAAGCTGAATTTCTTAAAGCTATGATACAGGTTAGAAAAAATGAAAATGCTGGCTTTGAAAGTTCAATAGAAAAAGTTGCACAAGTACTGGATCACCTGAGTGAAGATGTATTACAGTCAAATCCTTCTTATTATTATTTAGCCAGTGTAATTTTATTTCACCAACAAAAATATGAAGCAGCAAGACAATATATAGATGCCTATTTATTTATAGATGAAAATAATATTAACGCTTTAACACTTGCTGCCACTATTGAATTAGTAGAAAAAAAACCAATGCAAGCTAAAACGTTGTTAAGTAGGGCTAATTTTTTAGATCCTAATAACCCGAAAATATTATCTATGCTGGGCATGACCTACTTAGAGCTAAAGCAGTATGAAAAAGCTCACTTCCACCTTGCAAAAGTTAAAGAGCTGAAGCCTGATTTAGGGATCGCAGACACTCAACTTGCGCAAAGCTATTTAGCAACAGGGATGCCCGGAAAAGCGATTAAACATTTGTTAACAGCCTCTGCAGCGGAGTATGACCCAACAGTGGTTGGTTTATTGTTGGTTGAGTCTTATATCAAGTCTGGAGAAATGGATAAGGGTACTAGTGTTGCGAAAAACTTAGCTGAAAACATGCCAGACAATGCAAATATCCAGCATCATCTTGGCTATATTTACCAAATCTCAGGTGAAATAGAGAAGGCAAAACATCAATTTGAACAAGCATTGGCAATTGAACCAAATCATACAAAATCTATCGTTAGCTTAGCTAACCTCGATTATCAAAAGGGTAACGCTGATATTGCTATTAATCGTTTAAAAACAGCATTAATAATATCAGCAAACGATATTGATTTGATTACAGCTTTATCTAAGTTATATAACCGAACTAATAATTCAGCTGCTAGCATCATCTTACTAGAAGAGCCATTTAAGCTTGATAAAAAAAATGAAGCGTTATTAAAAAACTTAATTGTTAGTTATGTTGGCGATAAACAGTTGATGCTTGCCATTGAAACATTGAATACTTATTTATTGAATCAAAGAAAAACAGTTGAGCTTTATATTATGCTGGCAAGTTTACAAATAATGAATTCAGATGTGAACTCTGCAGTTAGCGCGTATAAATCGGCGATAAAACAAGACGGAAATAAAGGGACAATTTATTTATTAATAGCCCATGCTTATCAACGATTTTCTAAAGCACCTGAGGCAATCACTGCCTATAAAAAATCGATGGCTTGGGATGGGGATAACGATAAAGCGATCATAGGATTAGCGCAACTTTATAATGCAGAAAATGATACTGACAGTGCAATAAAATTAATTAAATCGTTTGAAGTTAGTCATCAGTTATCCGCCCAATTAGTCGAAGTGTTAGCTAATTCATATTTACGTATAAATCAATATAGACTAGCTGAAATATATTATAAAAAACGTATTAAATTAGCGAGTAATGACAGTAGTGTAGTGGGTTTAAACCTAATATACAGAGCAACGAAACAAACCAATAAAGCTGTAGATTTATTAACAAAATCACTAAATGACAGTCCAAATAGTTTATTATTGAATACAGCATTAGCCGAGCTTTATATCGACCAATCTCAATGGCGCAATGCAGATAAGATATATCAAACATTAGTTAAGCTGTTCCCTAAACAGCCGGCAATATTAAATAATGCCAGTTATGTGGCTTTGAATCTATCTGATTACCAACGAGCTGAAGCATTGGTTAAAAAGTCATTGGCACTTGTTGATAACCAGCCTGACTCTTTAGACACTCTAGGGTGGATTTATTATCACACGAAAGAATTTAATAAAGCCTTACCTCAATTTAGAAAAGCGTTAGCCATCAATAATTCAAATCCGGCAGTGAAGTATCATTTAGCGTTAACGCTCAAAGCTATTAATAGAGATAAAGAGGCAATAAAATTAATGGTAGATGTAGTGAATTCAGATTATTCCCAAAAAGCTGATGCGGATGTATTATTAAAGCAATGGTTAAAATAAGGATGAAAGTCTGAGGAATGTAGACTACTGTTTTATCGGCTTTAATTACGTGGTTAATTTAATGCATTTATCCAGCTATTACGGGTTATCTGTAGTTGGCTAAAAGCTTACCGACATTCGCTTTAGTCGTTTTAGTTAACTTCTGAATTAAAGAAAATGGCACTTCATCAATACCAGCTTGTTGCTGAATATCATCTAACATCGCGACCCAAAGTTTTGCCGTCATTTCAGAATCGTATAGTGCTCTATGGAAACTGCCATTTGAGGCAATGCCTTTATAGTTAATCAATGTACCTAACTTATGGTTAGGCGCAGTTTGATATAATCGACGAGATAACAATAACGAACAGGCAAACTGACCATCATAACCTGAAGATATACGCTTTAGTTCACTATCTAAAAAACGCTTATCAAACGATGCATTGTGAGCAACTAGGTTTTGCCCTTGAATAAAATCGCTAAAACGATCCATGACTTCATGACATGGTGCGGCTTTGCTTAGCATTACATTAGTGATGCCAGTGTAATCAGCAATAAAATGACTTACCGGTCGCCCAGGATACATCAGCTCTTGAAAGCGATCAGTTACCACACCATTTTCAAGTTTTACCGCACCAATTTCAATGGCTCTATCACCATTATCAGGTGAAAGACCGGTTGTTTCAAAATCGAGGATTATTAGAGAGTTTGCGTTCATAAAATTAGTTATACATTAATTGTCGTTATTAAAAGCCATATTATTGCAAACAATAAATATTATCGCATGCAGAGCTGACTTTAAGGGTTTTATTAATCGCGCAAAAAAGCTAAACATTGTGCGTTGTTGCCACGAAAAATCACTCGGTCAGCCTTGAGCCCTAATTGATATTGATACATAGGATCATAGTATTCACTGAGTAACGGTTTTAACCAATCCAAGTGATACTTCTGTTCACCATTTTGTTGCTGCGTTAAAGCGGCACTCTGTATTTCCTTTAATTGACCATAACGCTCTGTACCAAGGCGTTTTCGTACCTTGAATAAGCCATGTTCCAAATATTCACCAAAGGCGATAAAACCTTGTTCAACGCCATAAGCAGCTTGGTATTGTGCTGTCATTTTTATGATGTATTCTTCATATATGTGCTCAAGTCGATAGTCTAAGCTTTCTTCAATCACTACTAATGGCGCTAACGTCATGGCATTTCGTAAACTTTCAGGTAAATGAACGCTACCAATTAATCTGCCTTCATCTTCTAAAACCAACCTTTGATCTAAAGAAAAGTTACCTGTGATGTATTGTTCAGCCAGTTTATTTTCAAAGTTTATTTGATTTGATTGCGGTGTAACGAAGCTACCAAAACTCGAACCTCGATGTCCCGCGGCTCCTTCTAAATCTAAACTGTTGACACAATGGGCCAGAAAAGGCGTTTTTCCACACCCGGTATTACCCGCTAAAATCGTTAAGGGGTGTAACGCTAGTTGCTCAAGTTCGTTCAATAAAAACTGACGCAGTGCTTTATATCCCCCTGTAATCAGTGGATAGTTAATTCCTGATTCCTTTAACCAGCGTTGTACCGTTTGTGAACGTAAACCACCACGAAAACAATATAAATAACCTTGTGGGTTTTCCCGTGCAAAAGTTTGCCATTGTGCCAATCGATTTGCTTTACTGTGTCCTGAAACTAGCGCATTACCCAAGGTGATGGCGGCTTCTTGGCCATTCTTTTTATAACAAATTCCAACTTCTGCTCGTTCATCATTGTTCATTAATGGGTAATTAATGGACTGGTTAAAAGCACCTTTTTCAAACTCAACGGGTGCGCGTACATCCATTAACGGGATTTTATTTCGAATAATAGTGCGAAAATCAGCGCTGTCGGCGCGCTCTATTGCTGAGGTGTTTTTTACTGAGGTATTGTCGGTCATTACAACAAACTCACTGTGGGCGAAGTTGCCGCCACGAGTTCGCCAATAGGTTGTAGATTAAGGCCATTCTCTTGGCATAACGCTTCAAAAGCTTCTTTGCCTTGTGGTTTCACTGCCACAAGTAAACCACCACTGGTTTGAGGGTCACACAAAAGTATTTTTTGTTTAGGGCTTAACGGCCCGACATGCTCACCATAACTGATGAAGTTTCGCTCACAGCCACCTGGTACACAGCCTTGGTCAATGTAATCATTGACGAAATCAAGACGCGGTACTTGCTCAAAATCAATAACTGCAGCAACCCCACTGCCCTGACACATTTCTAAAAGGTGTCCTAATAGTGCAAAACCGGTTACATCGGTCATAGCAGTAACTACCTCGAGTTCTGCAAACTTCTGTCCAATAACATTTAAAGTCTTCATTGCTTGTGGGGCTAGTTGCGCATGCTCAGGTAACAATTTTCCTTGTTTTTCAGCCGTGGTCATAATGCCAATACCTAATGGCTTGGTTAAATATAGAAGGTCACCAACCTCTGCGGTATTATTTCGCTTAATGTGCGCATTATTAATTAGGCCAGTAACCGCTAAACCAAAAATAGGCTCTGGCGCATCAATGGAATGACCGCCCGCTAACGGAATACCAGCTTCAGCACAGATAGCTCTAGCACCATCAAGCACTTGTTGGGCAATTTCTGGTGCTAAAAGATTGACTGGCCAGCCCAAAATAGCTATCGCCATTATCGGTTTTCCGCCCATGGCATAAATATCGCTGATGGCATTACAGGCAGCAATTTTACCAAAGTCAGTTGGGTCATCAACAATGGGCATGAAAAAATCAGTGGTTGAAATCACGCCTTGATCATTACCAATATCGAAAACGGCTGCATCGTCTTTAGTGCTATTACCCACTAAAAGTGCGTCATTCACAGGTAAAGCAAGTGATGACTTTAGCATCACATCAAGTACCGATGGAGAAATTTTACAGCCACAGCCTGCGCCGTGTGAGTATTGGGTCAAGCGAATTGATGTCATGGTGATTCATATAAAAGAGTAAGCAAGTGACTAATTTACAGCAATACCTTCCCTGTTACACCCGTCGATTAATATATAATTGTTGGTTTACTATAAACCAGAGAAATAAGAACTTCATTTTACCTGTTCCAGTGAGCAATCAAGATGCATATTTCAGAGTTTATGAGCAAGTTCAATTTGAGTAATTTTGATAAATTTAAAAACCACCGTATAAATAAAGTGCTAATGGTATGAATAAAATTGACAGTACTGTACTTAAAAATACCGATAAACTCGCTTTCTCTGGTTTAGCATTTAATAAGACAGCAAGTGATACGGTATTGCCTGCAAGTGGTACGATTGAAAACAGGATCAGTACCTTGTATAAATCTTCGTTGAGTAATTGAATAAATGTTTTATCTAGGTAAATAAGCGCCAAAATTGAAGCCGGCCAAAAAATGAATTTGATGATAAAAGATATTTTAATAAATTTAAAATCTAAATCGTCACTTTTGTTAAAACCATGAAGCCCCATCCCCAACATCATCATTCCTAGAATTCCATAAGCACTTTTGAATTGATCTGAGTAAAACGTCAACTCTTCAGGAAGCTTTATTCCCATAATATTCAAGGTAATTCCGACAATAAATGCATGCAAAATGGGGAGTTTAATTATCTTAACAATACTTTGTTTGGCGGTGAAATTTCCTTTTGCCGTTACATAAAACCCTGTGGTATTTTCATATAAAAGAGAAGCTAACACCGTAAAAATATATATATTTGCTAAATCAGTATCGAAAAAGATCAAAGCAAGTGGTATTCCAAAATAACCGGTGTTTCCCGTTCCACTTGAGAAAGCTAAAATATTCCCCGTAGGGTCATTCCAGTTTTTTCCAAAAATAAGCAAAGTGGCAAAAGCAATGATAGAACCAAAGATGTATAAAAAGATGGGTAAAAAGGCAACACTTGCATTTATTTCTACACTCATGGTTGCAGACAGTACAACAATAGGTCCTATGATATAAATAAGAAGTGCAGCAACACTGTGTCTTTGGACATCCAAATACTTTGTAGCAAAAAAACCTAAACCTACATTTATGTACAGAGGGAAAATTTTGATTAACAGTATAAAGAATATATTCACATTCCCCTCCAAATCAGGTCGGTTATTTCGACCACTGCAAAGAATATTGATTAATTGACGGCAACAAATGCGCAATAGACATTACGTATTTAGCTTTTAATCGACCAAGCGCGGCCGCTTCTTTTTTAAGAGCAACTAAGCCACCCGTAGGATCATAAACTGCATTTGTCTGGTAATAGAATGTTGACAAAGCTCCTTGTAAATAAAGTGCTGCAGGTCTGACACTTTCATTACGAATGTGCATTAGATCTCGTACTAAGTTATCAACCATTAACTTACTGAGACTTGATATAGGTCGCTCTGACAGTGCGAGTATTGCATTAATCAATACAACTCTATCACTAGCAATATCAGGGAAAGCATTGGCACTCATCCGTGATGCAGCTTGTCCAAATAATCCCAGCTTCAATAATTTATCGATCTCATCAAGTGTCGTATCGTGATTAAACTTAAAGTTACCTGAAACTAAGGCACTATCAATCCGTTTGGCAACGTCGATGAAATCAGCAGATGAATCACAATACCCAGCATCAAGCCACTGTGTTCGTGCTAATAAATAAGTAAATTCATCATGAGTAGTCGTTTCCATCCAGCAATCATCTAATTTAACGGGGATAATAACCGCAGAAGAACTTTGTGCTAAAATCACTTCTTTAGCGACCTCACTGGAGCCAACAATATTATTTGCTTTATCCCCAATTGAATTAGCACTTGTCATCAGTACAAAAACATCAATATCTTTTAACGCGGTGGCAATGTCTTTTGCGTAATAACCCCCGGGTAATATAGCGTCTTGATCAAACCAAACCTCATAAGAAAGTTGCTCTAAAGCCTCTTTCAATAGGTTTACCGCAGGTCTATCAGATGAGCTATAGCTGATAAATACTTTGCTCATTAACTTTCCTTCTTGTGTTGCTGTAATTGATTACGAATATTCTTAATCGCTTCATCAGCTTTATTGCTTGCTTGACTAGAGTCTAATTCAAACAAACTCGTTTTCGCTTCTGATATACGACCATCTACAACTCTTAACTCGTCTTCTTTTTCTTCAGCAGATAAGTCGTCATCTGCTTCAATGCTTATACGTTCATCTTCTAATTTTTGCATCAACATTTCAGGGCTGATCGTTTCAACATCTTTAGTCTGTTGGTGTATTTTTGACAAACTCTCTTCATTTAGAATCGTTAAACGAATCTTCTCTCCACTAGCAACCGATAAAACAATTTCAGTTGCTGAGATGTCTTTACTTTTATCTTCCCAAAAATCATCACGATCAACTTCTTTTTTGGCAATATTGGTCACGTCTTTGTAGTAAAAGGCATTTGCTTCCTTACCAACCGCTTTATTAGTTATAAAGTCATAATAAGTAGTGAACACATCAATTTTATCTTTTGTTAAAAAAGTGTACTGAATAAATTGAACAGCACTAACTAAGGTTCCGCCTTTTATCGGCCAGAATGAATATTCATTTTCAAAAACAAGTTTACTCGCAACTTGTGCTCGTCTTTCTTTGTCTTGAATTAAACTAAAGGTTGGTAAAATAATGGGCTCTTGATCTTTATAGATAATATCGTCTTTATCTAACCCACATTCATTCATCGCCAATTCTTGTATTTTACCACTGATCAATTCATCGATATGGGCTTGGATGAATTGTCCTTGAAAAAGATCTCTACTACCTTCTTGTAATACAGGTATTTGACTTGTTAATTTTTTTCGATAATTCTTAATATTCTCAATCAGTTGATAATACCCAGGTAACAAGACATTTAGCACGGCTAAATTATTATTTTCACGGTTAGCATTTTTATTATGCTTTCGGGATTTAGACCAAAATAACAACCAAAAAATCGACAAGAAAACCGCAGGTATATAGACAAGGAACTGTGGGTTTTGTTGAACAATACTCAATAAATCTCTGTTATCTGACACCATCGATTCGAGTAAGTCTGGTTGTTGTAATAAAAACCAGCCAGCTCCTACAGCTGCGGATGCCAACACAAAGAAAATCCAACGCATTGTGCCAAAAGTACCTCTTTTGGAGATATAGCGACGCTCTCTTTCCTCACTTTCTTCAATCAGGTTTAAGAGTGTTTTTTCTTTGGTACGAGCGGTTTTGATTACAGACTTTAGTGCCGTTTTAATTTTTTCAAATATTGGTCGACTAAAGAAATTCCAAACTTTCTGCTCAGTAGGATTATGGTCAAACTCTAACGACTGTTTTTCTAATTCGTGGTGTGCGCAAAATAAACTTTTTTTCGAGGCGAGTAAATTTCTAGCATGCTGAAAGTAGCTAACGTCAGGATTTTTTAAAATAAACTGTTCAGTTTCTCGACGTCCTTTTGCTAATTGATCAAATAAGTCGACAACATCTTTGTTGTTTTGATGTTCACTTTGTAAAGTGGCGTTTTCATCGAACAATGAAATGATCGAATCACTTCGCTTAATTAGCAGTTGTTTCGATTCAAGTTCACAATATGCTCCGAACACAGGAAATGAGAAAGAAAATGTTTTAATTAATTTCCCTTCTCCTGTCCATAGACTTGGCTTAGTATTTTCTGTCCAGATTAGCCAGTTGCCCGATGATAGTTGATGAGCTGATTGCAGTTGCTTTTTTTGCCCTTCAAGCTGTACTAGTTGTTCCCCTGAAAATTTCCAAATACTCACAGAGTTAGTTTCTTTGATTGCCACTATATCGTGATAGAGAAAAAACTTAACTTGTTCTAATGATTCAAGTGAGGTTTCTATTTCACTAAGCATTTTCCCGTTTTTAGTATTCCAAAAACGAAGAAATCCATCAGTACTGGCAGAAACCAAGTTACCGTCATCAAGCTCAATCAAGCCAAGTACACGTTCGTCATGGCCTGTCAGTGTTTTCAGATGAGGCCCCTGATTTAAGGATATTTGTAAGCTGTTTTCTAAACCTATACTGACAAAACAGCCTTCATTTTTAGGATGTTTTAGCGGTAGAACACCAATAATAGATTCAAGGTGGCGAGTATAGGTTTTTTGTTCATCTTCATCGTCACAGTAAATGGTAAAGCTTGAATCTACACCCCACTCTAATCTATATTTATTATCTAAACGTTCTTCCCTTACAATCTCTTTAGCAATTTCATCATCAGTGAGTGTTTGATAAAAGCTTACTTTTTCTGTTGTCATAATTAGTTTTCCTTACTGCTTAAATGCAAATTTTTATCTTTCTTTTAAGTCACTCGCCATTTCTGAACGGGTCCATGTGACATGTTCAAATACAGCTTCTTTCGCTAACTCCAATAACATTCTTTTACTGCTTCTGTTGGGCGTTTCTTCAAATAGTGTTGTCGCACGCTCATATAAAGTTTTGAGGCTGCTATAACCCAATGTAGTTGACTCATAGCCAGCAATTTCACTCCACAACACCACGATGCCCGCTAGCATCAATCCATATTGCACTATGTACATTAACGCGCTGTTAAATGAGTTGAACAAGTCAAATCCAACAAAATAAAACGCGCTCAAATTTAGCAGTAAAATAAGACCAAATACCACTGCAGTATAGAAACTAAACGAGGCGATTTTACTGCATAAATGGGCAGCGTAACGTGGCCGTTTATATAATAATTCACTGGCGGAATTTGCAGATAATACAAGTCGGCTATCTAAAAAACTTACCTGTTCATCTAGCCAAATATATTTAATAGACTCAGGGCTGCTTTGATAGCTTTTGTCCCACCACTGAATTTCTGTCAATTGAATAACATGGTTTAGCAAAGGTAAATTTTCACGATAACGCCTTGGAATTAAGGGCTCTGCTGTCGGCTCGACATCGGCAATATTTAGGAACTCTCGAATACGGACCGTTTCGGCAACACCTCTAGCGAGTTGATATTGCCATTTATGGTCATTTTTTTTCACATATTTAATAAGCAACCAACTACCTAAAATAGCCAGCAAAACGACAAAAAGGATATACACACCGATCAATTCGCTGGTGTAGTTACCTGCTAGCTCATACGCAATAAAACCTGGGGTAATGACAGTAAAAAATGCTTTAACGACTTGCCGATATTGAGTCTGATTTGCAATAGCAATAGCATCAGCTTTGTCAAAAATGGCACTCGTGCTGCTAGGCCCATCACTTTGAATGCTTGATTCAATAGGTTGATTTTGCGCTATTTGATTATAAAACGTCACTTCATCGAGCATTAATTGAAACTCATGTACTATGAGCTCATTTAATATATTTTTACCTTTCGTTTGCCCTATCGAGGAGTAAAGCTTGCCGATACTCACTTCTATTGACGTTAACTCGGTTAATTCTGTTAACTTTGGTGAGTCTGTTTTTCTCGAAACAAGAATATGGTGTACAATACCACTAACTTGACCGTCAAAATCTGAGGCTGGTAAAAGGTTTTTATCAACAATAATATCTTCTGACCAAGAAGGTGTACTGCCAAGTTTATATTGCACTGCATCGGCACTACCACCCGCACCTTTACTTTTATGCCCGTCCCATAAAGCCAATAAAACATTGCAATACTTAGCGACGAATAGACTTTGATTTAAATATAAAGCATTACGAAGCACGCCAAATTCATTGTCATTAATCGCGGTTTCAAATTCTGTCGTTGATAGCGGGTTTTTGAGTTCAAAAAGCTTATTATCACTGTTTGTTATACGCTCAATTATGTTGATATAGGTAGATAACGCGCCTGAATTGACAAAGTCTTTTCGAAACGCTGAATCTGGCATGGGCAAACAAGCAAGTAAGAGTATATTTTCGCCTTCACTTTGCAGTGCTAATACGGTTTCTGCAACAAGTAAATCGGCACCTTCTGCTAAACCCGTTAATAACCAAAGCGGAGTATTAGGGCCAATTTTTTTTTGCCAAAAATAGAGTGCCTGTCTTATTTGATCTTTAAGCGCTTCAGGTGAGTTTTCAGTAGATGTGAATAAATCACGATGCCCAGTGATACCTAAAATAAATGGAATATTACCCGTACAGTCCGCTTGCATATAATAAAGTTAATCCTTTGTTATTAATAAATAAAATCCTAAAAACACTTATAACATACTTAATTTTATTTTCCAATAAATGAATATACTCCCTGTTGATTATTATCATTAATATACGAAATAATTATTGCTATTATTTTTTATTGTAGATTTAATAAACCTACACTATCAAATTTATTCAGACCGCAGAGCGGTGCTAGAGTTAAATGGCAAAATACATGAATAAAATGTTAGATGAGCTTAGTAACTTGATGTTAGTAAAATGTTAATATAGATTATAGTAAGAGCGTTATTTAAAAGGATATAATGACCTAAACTAATTATAAACAATGAACACCAAGTAGGAATAACAATTGCGCATACCTAGTAGACAATTAACTTTAGCCTTAGCTGGCGTTGTTACCTTTATTCCTTACTACCTCATCGCTAGTTGGTTATCAATTTCTGAACACCTATTTTCAAACTTTGCTTTATCCGCTTTACAAATTATCAGTTGTATACTTTTACTTTTTTGTTATAAAAAAAAGACTTCGCGTTCATTTAAATTGTTTTGGCAATACCTGTTTTTAGCGACACTAGTGGTCATAATAAGTAAATTTTTAACCAGTACATCTACGATCATTAGCCAGCAGCTATATCAAGACTTTGCTTCACTCTTTATTTATTTTTTTATTTTATTGGCAATCGAGACCAACCCGCATTTAAGTAATATACCGCTCAATAAATATATAAGTGGCCGAGTACCAGCTATATTTTTCACCTTGATTTGCTTTTGCTATTTTATTCTTTTACCTGCTGAGTTTTCAGATCAAACATACCAAACAGCCAAGACTTCTTTGTTATTTCACTTATTAATAAATATGCTAATTATTGCTAAGTTAATTCAGTGCTTACTCAATTGTAAAAATAAATTCTGGCGTTATACTTTTGCTCTACTTTCGTTGAGCACAAGCTTTTTACTGATAGGTAATGCAAGCGCTTATCTTCATAATAATTCAACGTTAATTAGCTATAATAGCTATTATATTCAGCTTACTGCTTTACTGCCGTATTTTTTATTAATACTCACGGCAAACATCACCTTAGCAGCAACTAAACTACCGAAACCTATAGAAAAAGAAAATAATCCAGAGTTATACATTTTACTCCTTATGCTTATACCAACAGCAATCCATTTATATGGTTATGAACAAAATTTGTTTTACAGTGTTAATTCAAATCTACAATCCATTACCCTTTTCTTTTGGTTATTTATTGGTTCAATTTTACTAACAAGCATTGCAATCACTCGTCGTAATCACTCAAAGAAACTCAAGAAAAATTTGCTCTCTGAAAAAAACAGGTATCAACAACTCAATAGCCTAAATAATGACTTAACCGAGGCGCTGATTAACAGTGAAGACAAAGCGATAGTCCGCGCTTCAAATAATGCCATATTAACTACTACTGTCACGGGTGAAATATTATCTGCCAACCCAGCAGCCGTGCAGATGTTTCAAAGTCTTGAACATGAATTAACAGGGACATCAGTTAGTCGCTTATTTGCCGAAAAAGACGAAATGCACTTCTTTTTCGGCTTCCAAAGCAATGTCTACTCATTGCAACGTAAAGGTTTAGGTATATCGGTAGAGTGTACATCACTGCGTTCAGATGGTACTGAGTTTCCAGCACAAGCCGAATTACAATGGGCAAAACGAGATAAGCATCCCCTTATTGTTATAACTTTCATTAATTTGTCCACAAGAAAAAATGCCGAAAAACAGGCATTAGAATTAAAGGATAAATTCATCGCAAACATTTCGCATGAGTTTAGAACACCACTAACCATCATTAATGGCATCATAGATAGATATATAACCAAAACATCAGATGAACTAGAAAGTGAAGAATTAATAACCGCCAAGCGTAATGGGTTACGGTTAGTACGTATGGTTGAGCAACTGTTAGAGCTTTCACGTTTAAGTGACAATCCACAACTGTCGCTAAATACTTACCGATTAAAAACCTTAATGATGATGCCTGTTGATTCTTTTTCTCGTTTAGCATCACAAAGTAACTTAACTTTTAGTAGCAACATCCCTGACGGTTTGTGGTTAGATTGTGATGGGCAAGCCTTTGAAAAAATAATATTTAATTTGCTTGCCAATGCAATAAAGTACACACCAAAGGGGGGCTCGGTTCACGTAAATGCTTATGCAGAACAGGACACCATTATTTTAGATATTATCGATTCAGGTATAGGTATTAGTAAGAATTCTCAATCTAAAATTTTTGAACGTTTTCAACGAGCTGACGATGCTAAAAATCAAGCTACCTTTGGTGTAGGTATTGGTTTATCACTAGTTAATGAACTCGTTAAAGCACACGGTTGGCGCATAAGCTTAGTGAGTGAACATGGTCATGGTAGTAAGTTTAGCCTTTCGATGCCCCTAGCATCAGCAAAGGATGTTGAGACAGAGATATCGATAAGTCTCTCAGAAAGTGAGGTTACGTCATTACTAACAGAGCAGCGTGACTCAGCAAGTCCCCCACCCCACCACTCGCAGCAAGTAGTGTTAGTTATTGAAGATAATATTGATATGCAAAGTCATATAAAGCAAGTTATTGAGCAACAACATCACTGCATTCTTGCGGGTAGTGGTGAACTTGGTCTGCAGTTAGCGAAAGAATACATCCCCGACTTAATTGTCTGTGATTTGATGTTAACTGGCATTGATGGTTTTGCAGTATTAACACAACTAAAACAAGACGAAATGACCGCTCATATTCCAGTAATTTTACTGACAGCAAGATCTGATCTTGAAAGCAGGTTACGAGGCCTCAACTTAAATGCTGATGAATATTTAAGTAAACCTTTTAACCAATATGAATTATTAACAAGAATTCAAAATTTAATCGCTAACAGACAACAGTTACAAAAACGCTATTTGCAAAAATTTAACGATAAACAAAAAGCAGAGAGAAAAACGATAAGCCAGAAAAATGTAGCGAAATTAACTCAAGATACAATTGAGCAAAGCAGCCCAGAAGATAAGTTTTTACATAAACTAGAAGCACTGATTGCTAAGCATTACACTGAACCTGAGCTAGATATATCGTTACTCGCAAAAGAACTAGCTGTGAGTGAGAGGCAATTACAGCGAAAAATTAAAGTACTACTAGGTACAACGCCTAATAACTTCATCAAAGAATTTCGTTTGAAAAAAGCACAAGCATTACTCATAAATGGTTCACAAATAGGACGTATTGCTTTAGATGTCGGTTTTTCATCACAAACCTACTTTGGCCGCTGCTTTAAGGAGAGTTTTAATTGCACGCCAAAGCAATACCAACAACGTATTGCACAGCAAGACTCAACTCCTGAGCTATAAGCTATACCCAGTTACCACGGAGAGTTTTATGGGTATAGAACTAACTAACCTTGCTTTAATTTTAATAATTTACTTAACTCGCCAATATTTTTCTGCTGAATGACATCTAAATAGTTAAACGGTTGAATTTTTGGAGCATAAAACCCCAACCAACTCATTTTGTTATTGCTCCCCACTTTTAATGCATGTTCGGTAAGAACACTGACTTGATCCCATGATAGCGCCATAGGTTGCTCGAAATTAAACGGATAAAAGCTATAAGCCATACCTGATTGAATATTACGACCTAATGCTTGCTCAAAGCGGCTAGCTAAGCGAGTCACTAGCTCACGGGCATTATCGTCTTTCTCATAACCTATAATAACAAAAGTATCATCTGCCCATCGAATAACCAAATCTTCACTATTGCGGCTATAAAGCAGTAAATCTGTAAGGTCTACCAATTGGCTATTCGTTACTTGCTCTATATTTTCAACCTTTACCATGACCAGGTACAATCGTGGCAGTATACTACGTTGTACTGGCAGGATATTTTCATGAATTTGAGACATAAGTTGGCTGGCTTGTTCGATATAAATATCTAAATACCGGCGGCTTTTAACGCCTGTCACTTTATCCACTGTTGCTGCATCTTCCAATTGTTGGTTGGCTTTTTCAAGTTCAACATTCTTCAAATGAAACTCTTGTGTTTTTTCTTTAACTTGTCGCTTAAAAAGTTCTTTTTGTTGTTGTTCAACAAGTAGTTTTCGGTTTAAAAGACGCGAATAAGTCAATAAAAATAAAGTAATCAATACCGCATAAAGCACATACGCCCACCAAGTATTCCAAGGTGCTGGCTTCACCGTAACATCAAGTGATAAGCCAGGTTCACTCCAAATATTATCATTATTTCCTGCGATAATTTGTAGCTGATAACTACCTGAGGGTAAGTTAGTATAGGTGGCTCGTCGTGACTTACCCGCATCAATCCACTCTTCATCGAAGCCCTTTAACCGGTATTTATAACGCGTTGACTCCGGGGCAGCATAATTCAACCCGACATATTCGAACGAAATGAGCTGTTCACTATAATCAAATTCCAATTGGGATAACTTAGATAATGAGCTTCCTAGAGACATAGATTCATTCAACTTTAAAACACTCGTTAATCGTACTTCTGGTGCAACAAGGCTGGTATTAATTTTTTCCGGATTGATACTATTCATCCCTTTGCCTGCACCAAAATATATTGTGTTGTCCATTGAAAGGAATACCGCAGAATGTGTGTATTCTAGATCAACTAAGCCATGGGTGAGGTTGAAATGTTTAAAACTTTTATCACTCATGGAATAACGAGAGACTCCTTTATTTGTACTAAACCAAATATCATCATAAACATCTTGAGTGATAGCGTATATGGTCAAACTTTTCATACCATCTTTAGTATCAAAGTGAGTAAATGAAAAGTTGTTGCTATGACGATTTTCGCGGCTCAATATACTTAAGCCTGAAGATTGAGTACCAAACCAAAGGTTTTTGTTGTTGTCCAGTAACATGATCCATGAAAAGTCATCAGAGATACTGTTAGGGTTATTTTCCTCATATCGAAAATGAGTAAACGTTTCACTCTTAGCGTCAAAACGACTTATCCCACCGCCAAAAGTAGCTAACCAAATAAAGCCTTGGTCATCCTCCAACAACTGTACAATATGATTACTGCCAGGTCCTTTTTCTATGTCTAACTTGTTTTTTATAAAACGTTTAAATGTACCATCTTTATTAAATAAATTAATTCCTTGATGAAAAGTAGATACCCAAATATTGCCATCCATATCTTTAATAATATCAGTAATACTATTAGCCGAAATTGAATTATTGTTTTCAGCATTATGTTTATATGCAATAACTTTATTCGTTGCTAAATCTATTGAATATAACCCTGAAGCTCGCGTTCCCACCCATAAAGTGTTTCCATCCGCAAACAGTGTCATAATTCTATACTCTGAAAAAAAAGCATTAAAATCGACAGTTGAAATTGAATTATCATATTGAGACAACCGATAAATTCCAGCGCTATAGGTGCTAAAATACAAGTTATCTTTATCGAATTGAGCAAAACTAGTAATATTGTGATTTTTTAAAACAGGGTTAGTTTGAGTATTATATTGTCGAAAGGTTGCCATATTAGGATCCCAACGATTTACTCCAGAAAAAGTTCCTACCCACATCATCTTATGATTATCTTCAAAAAAAGTAAGAACAAAATCATTACTTATACTGTATGGGTTATTAGGAGAATAATTGTATCGACTAAAATTATTTGTTTTATAATTATAAATAGATAAGCCATTGTCAGTGGCAATCCAAATATTTTGTTCTGAATCCTGATAAATATTACTTATTGCATTACTGCTAATCGTTGACTGATCATTTACATTATCTTGATAGTGAATGAATTTTTTTGTACTAGGGATATACTTTAATAAACCGTTATCTACTGTGCCTATCCAAATATCCCCGTTAATATCTAGGTATAAACTACTGACAAACTTATTAACATAAGTAGCACTATTTTGGTCACCGTACTTAATAGATTTAATAAAGTTTCCTTGGAGATCAAATACCGAAATTCCTCCACCATTTGTTCCAACCCAAATTTCTTTATCACGGGTTTCAATAATTGAGAGTACAGCATTGTGCGTCAGGCTATTAGGATTTCCTAGCTCTTGGGAAATGTGTTGAGTTGACCATTTATCTTCATGAGAACTGAGAACATTTAAACCATTTTCGGTAGCAATCCAAAGTTTACCCTCACTATCCTCAAATAACGCATTTACGCTATCATTTGTCAGCACTGAATTTTTTGTCTTAGTGGTAAAATGTAGAAAATCTTGACTCTTTTCTCTATATAAATTCAAGCCCCCCCCGAAAGTACCCACCCACAATCGTTGCTGTTTATCAATAAGGATACGACTGATTACACTAGAACTTAGTGAATTAGGCTGAGAGCTATCATGCTGGAAACTTAGCGTTTGGTGTCCATCAAAACGGTCTAACCCCTCCGATGAACCAAACCAAATAAAACCATCTTCATCTTGAGCAATAGTTCGAACAAAGTTGTAAGACATTGGATTATCAATACCAAAGTTTTTAAACAGTTTGACTTCTTGCCCAAAAGTACTGAAGTTAATAAAAATTAATAATAAAAATAGAAGAATATTATTCACAAAACAGCTCTTATAAAGTGATGATATATATACCCGTTCCACTTGAAGATGCATAATTCAGCTGGAATAAAGGCATGAACTAAGCCACTGAAGTAACAGTGACTTAGTGGTAATCAAGCTATTGTTGTTCAACCCAATTATTAACCTTAATATCGGTAGCGTTATTAGCTACACTCATCCTCCAAATGATTGTATCTGACTCAACATTCATTCTCCAAATTATGGTGTCAGTCTCGACATTCATTCTCCAAATTATAGTGTCCGTTGACGCAGTATTTCTCCAGTCTAGAGCATTTTCATCAAAATTCATTCGCCAAATTATAGTATCACCATCAAGATTAGTATCATCTAATTCCCACACATACTCATCACCTAAACCTTCAACATAAAAATTGCCATCACTATTAATGTTAGCCGGTCCAAAAAAGTGTTCATTACCTTCTAAGTCTTGAGCAATATCTAATGCTTGATTCGCACATGCTGAAGCGGTGCTAGTTAATGCATCCGCAGCATTAACCATTCCAGAACCTTGCTGAAAAATACTATAAGCAAGTTCTCCATTATCATTAAATGCGGCATGTGCACTGTCCATTAAGTGACATTTCACTTCGTCAGGTGTTAACGTTGGATCTTGTGTCAACATCAGTGCCACAACACCGGATACAACGCCAGCAGCTTGAGACGTGCCTGACATTTCAAAATAACGCCCACCATCATGAAACTCAGGATGCTCTTGAACTATTTGAGTATCAAAAGCCATTAAACCTGATAAATGCCCGCCTGGTGCGACAATTTCTGGCTTAACAAATCCTTCTATTGTAGGTCCTGCAGCACTAAAGGTGGCTAATTTGTCATCGTTTGAATCAGACTCGGTATAATTATCTGTCATCGCACCGACTGTAATAATATAGGGAATATTCCCTGGAACACCAATCGTCATGGGATCAGGGCCGTTGTTACCTGCAGAAGCGACAACAACAATACCTGCTTGCCATGCTTTCATTACTGCTTGATTCAATGGGTCTTCCCAGTAATAAGAACGGGCAGGTCCACTGAACGACATATTCAATACTTTAAGGTTAATTTTATCTTTAACCTGCAGTGCCCAATCAATACCGCGAATAACATCGGCATAGGTAGCCTTGCCTTCTGCATCAAACGCCTTAATCCCCACCAAGGATGCATTAGGCGCTACACCATAAACGTTACCGTACACATCATAGTCGGCATTACCTGCAATACTGGCGACATGAGTACCATGACCACTTTCTTCATTGCTATAATTACTAACGTTGTTATTTATCGCGTCATAAGTTCCCCAGAACTTATCTCGTCCATATAAATCCGTAGATAAGCCTAGGCCCTTAGATGTTCCTTGTAACTGGTCGAGGCCAGTGTCCAAAAAGCCAATAGTTACAGCATCACCAAAATTGCGTGTTGCGTGTGCTGATGTGGCATCGATTAAGTCATTAACTACCGCTTTGGGTTGCCATTTGCGTTTCCCCCAAGCACTACCGCCAGACAATTCTACTTTATGGTTTTGAGAAACTTTAACATCAAGGTTTTTCTGTAATTGAGAAAGCTGAGATTGGTTCAACTCAACAGCGACAGCATTAATAATGGCGAGTTCATGGGAAGGCTCTGCGTTAAGCTCTAAGACTTTTTCTTTTAATAACTGATAATTTTTAGCGCTGATAATATAAGACTGAGTGCCATCGTTAACTGCACCGTTTAATGAAATACTGACTAGCCAAACTGATAAACCAACAAAGCCTAACAATGACAGTGGTTTGATTATTCTTTTTACCGAGTTATTCAACATTTTAATTCCCCTATGCCCAATACATCTTCAAAATACATACATACTTTTAAAACATTAGGGTGTTTTATTTTCATGTTTTAGTGTTTAGTCATAATTGTTAAAAATAAGTTACAAAGAAACACATCACTACGAAACATAAACTAAACACGCCCCATCCACAATAATTTTAGCCCTCTAACTAGAGCATTTAAAAGTACAAGGTGGCTTAAACGAAAATATCCAGCTCACTAGATGAGCTGGACATTAAGTATTTAAGCCGTTTAAAGTTAGAAGTTTACTGTTACTTCACTTGAACAATTATCACTACCTTGGTCACATACTTTAAAAGTAAATGAACCATAAGCTCTGAAGCTATCGGTGTACGAGCCATCGTTTGACGTCGTTGTTCTTAATGAACCATTACGGTAGATGTCGACACTTGACGTAGCCGCACCTGACCAAGTTACGTCAACTTTGTTTTTGCCTTTAGCACGGTACCCTGATGCTTCAGCTGTAATATCGCCGCCTACAGGAGGAGTTACACCACCACAACCATTAGCTGTTAGGTAATCGCTTGCTGCTTTTGCCTTAACAATACCGTGACCGAAGTAGTCATCGTGACCTGCAGCGCCGTTATCTTCAGCCGTTGCTTTTAATGCATCTCGAATTTCTGTACCAGTACAACCGTTATGATTAGACCAAACTAGCGCAGCCATGCCTGAGACTGCTGGCGTAGCCATTGAAGTACCGCTCATGAAACCGTAATCGCTAGTACCAATGGTAATATCAACTGTATTTGCTGCTAGTAACACGGCGCGGTCTTCAAATGCTGCTCCAACTGCTGGGATAGACGTAGCGTTAGTATCACCTAATGTAGCGTATAACATGCCCGCTTCATTATTAATGATCATTGCACCAAGGCCACCTGAGTTTTCACAGTTTTGTACTTTATCGTGGAAAGAGATTACGCCTCGGTCAATCAGACAGATATTACCATTTGCGCCTGAATCAGTTGATTCTGCAGTTCCCATGTAATAAGTACTACCTGAAACTGAACCCGCATTTTCCATTGCAGATGAAGCAAAATCAACACCATCAGCACTCATTGAGGCACTCGTTGCCATGCCTGCAGGATAAGTAGATAAAGTATCAACACCACCAGCAGTTACTTCTACACAAATCGCTTCATTGGTTGTTGTTGTTTGCTTTTTACCTCTACCAGTTGTTTCTGTACAACTTGGGTATTGTGAAAAGTCTGCGATATTGTTGTTATTGTCATTTGCGCCAATCATCATTACTGATGGGTAACCCGCAGGAAATGAACGTACGTTGTTACCGTCGTTACCTGCAGCCGCTACAACTAAACCACCATTATCAGTAAAGGCTTTAAATGCATTCTCTTCAGTGCTGTTTGCACCACCACCACCAAGACTCATGCTGATGATGTTAGCGCCTGCGCCTGAACATATGTTTGCTGCGTGAGCTAAATCAGAAGAGTATCCCCAACCGTCAGTATTAAATACTTTAACAATGTGCATATCAACGCCTGGAGCCATACCAACAACACCAATATTGTTGTCTGATGCACCAATAGTACCCGCTACATGAGTACCGTGTGGACCACCATTTTCGTCCCAGTTACCTGTACCTGAGTCGTTAGTACCAGAGATGTTGTTCCATGCAAAATCTGGGTTAGAGCGATCTAAACCTGAATCGATAATACATACTTTCATGCCTGCAGCTGCGTTAAAGTTAACTTGGTCAGCTTGAGATTGTACAACTGCATAAGGAGTCAGCTGCGAAGTCATAGGGTTGCCTGCAGTATCGCTATATACAGAAAGAGGCATACGACGTTGATCTTCTTCAATCAGTTGAATATTTGGGTTGTTTAATAAACCTTTAACTTGGCTTAAATTTTTACCCGCAAATGAAGCCGCGATAAAACCATTTCCGTCTACTTTTAATTCAGCGCCTAATTTTTTAGCTAGTGCTTTTACAATTCCTTTTTTACTCTCATCTACCTTAATAATATATCTGTCGTCAGCTGCTTGAGCTGTAAATGCTGCAGTAACCGCTAGGGCAATTATCGATGTTGAAAATTTAGAAACCTTCATATGTACTCCACTATATCTTTAATGTTAAGTCGTCTTATTGTTAATGACGCTAATTATTATTGTTTTGATTAACTGTTTAGATGAACTATCCGTTCTCCTTTTATATGCTTCACTTAATATATAATTTTGCTTAGCGTGGCTTCCTGCCTCTTGCATAATTCGATAGTATCAGTTGATAAAATGCCCCCTAGTAAAATAACGACAACTTTTCGAACAAACACGACAAACAAAACAAAAGCATTATTTTCAAGAACTTAACTAACAGTGAAAAATAAGACAGTCGGTTTTCTATTAATATCTGTCCATAATTTACTAGTTAATTAATGGATAAAGACTCAATCTCATAAGTGTTACATTTTTGTTAAATTCTTAAACAACTTATAAAAATAATACGCAGAACATAAGTGATAATAACTTTTGTTATAAGCGTAAAACACCAACGATGGAGTTAATGTCAGATGAAAAATAATAAAAAGATTGCACTGAGTGCTGTCGCGATATCGGTGCTAACCGTAACGAGTATTGCTAGTAATGCAGCTCCTCAAGCTAAACTTAATAAAGCAAATAAAGTTGCTACAGTAACTCAACCTTCTACGTTAAGTTTTGCCGAGTGGCAAGCACAGAAAAAACTTAGCCGTAATGATTACACTGACCGTTTAATTATTACGTTTAAAGATAAGAACCAAGGTAAAACTATTCCTCCAGGTCTAGCAAAAAAAATCGGCCTCAATTTAAAGCATGTTAAAGTTTTAAAAAATAATAGCCATGTTATCTCTCTTGACACAATGCACCCTGTAAAAGATATAGAAAAATTTATTGAAAAACTACGAAAGCACCCTTCAGTTGAATCAATTGAACCAGATTACCAACGTTTTTTATTTTCGCAAAACCAGCCTTGGGGTATATCAAAGACACAATCGGATCAATTAGCAGACACAGATGCATCAAACATGACCGTTTGTATTATTGACTCCGGTTATGAGCAATCAAACCCTGATTTAAATGCGAATAATGCATCAGGCACTAATAACTCAGGTACTGGTAACTGGTTTCAGAACGGTGGTTCTCACGGAACACACGTGGCAGGTACTATTGCTGGCGTAAATAACAGCGAAGGTGTTGTTGGTATTTTGCCAAACACTAACGTTAACCTTCATATCGTTAAAGTATTTAACGAAAGTGGTTGGGGATACTCTGGTGACTTATCTGACGCAGTTGATACCTGTGTAAATAACGGTGCTAAAGTCGTCAATATGAGTTTGGGTGGTTCTGGTTCAAGTACTACTGAAAAAAATGCACTGCAAGCTGCAGCTGATACAGGGGTATTATTAATTGCCGCTTCAGGTAACGATGGTAACTCTACTCTATCTTATCCTGCCTCTTATGATGTAGTAATGGCTGTTGGCGCTTTAGATAACAATAATCAACATGCTGAATTTTCTCAATACACAAGTCAAGTTGAAGTATCTGCACCAGGAGAAGCTATTTTATCAACCGTTGCTGGTGATGGCCGTTTAGGTTATATCACTGTTGGCTCAACCACCTATGGTAATGACAATGTAGTACCTCAAACTCATTACATCGAAAGTGCTGGTAACTTCGTGGTTAGCAATATTAATGGCAGTGCTAATGGCGTATTAGCAAGCTGTACTATTTCTGGTAGCAGTTACAACTGTAGTAATGTAAATGGCAATATATGTTTAGCAGAACGTAATGATAACCAAAAGGGTAGTAACTACCCTGAAATCAACCCAGCTAAAGCCTGTGCCGATGCAGGTGCATCTGCCGTTATCATTTATAGTGACATCACACGTCCGGGGTTACAAAACCCTTTCCTTGTTGATGCAAATACTGATGTATCCGTACCAACCGTTTCAATTAGTCGTGTTTTAGGTCAGCAACTTATATCTCAACTAGGCACTAATGCTAGTTTAACCGTCAATGGTTCACAAGATTATGCCTATTACAATGGTACTTCTATGGCAACCCCACATGTTACTGGTGTTGCAGCATTAGTGTGGAGCAACAATCCAAACTGCAGTGCAGACGACGTACGTAATGCATTGAAAAATACAGCAATTGATTTAGACGTAGCTGGTCGCGATGACAAAACAGGTCATGGTTTAGTCCAAGCAAAAGCAGCATCTGATGCCTTAGCAGCTAGTTGTGGTAGTACAACACCTCCACCAACAGGTAATATCCTTGATAATGGTGTTGCTAAAACCAATATTGGCTCAAGCACAGAACTTAACTTTACCATGGAGGTTCCTGCTGATGCCACAGACTTAAGTTTTGATATGGCTGGCGGTACAGGGGATGCCGATATTTACGTTAAATTTGGCTCATCACCAACAAGTAGCAGCTATGATTGTCGCCCATATAAAGGCGGTAATTCTGAAAGCTGCCCTATTGCTAACGCTCAAGTGGGTACTTACTATATTAAAGTAGTTGCTTACTCTACATTTAGTGGTGTTAACTTAACAGGTAGCTTTACCGAAGCTAGTACTGGCGGCGCTATAGGTGGCAGCGCTTCATTAACAGACATTAGCGTTGCTCGCCAAGCTTGGACATATTACACCATTGATGTTCCTGCAAGCATGGCTACATTAGACTTTGCTATGAGTGGTGGAACAGGTGATGCGGATATGTATATTAGACGTGGCTCCCAACCGACCACTTCTACTTATGATTGTCGTCCATACAAAAGTGGTAACAGTGAAGCTTGCTCATTTACCAACCCGACAGCTGATACTTGGCATATAGGTATTTACGGTTACTCGGCAGCTAGCGGTGTTAGCTTAGACGTAACTTACAACCCATAGATAAAGTTATTACCTATTAAGTAAAAACTAAAAATCTGATATAAGGCAATTTGTATCAGATTTTCTTTAGTTTACAAGAACCTTTCTAAGATGCGTCTAACTCCCAGATATTGGTCAAACAATTTACAACGTTTGTTTAAATTGCTTACCTATACGACAAACTTAGCAGCCAACTTTTCAAGATTGTTAGCAATATCTACTTGCTCGTTAGCCGCCAGAGATACATCCTGTGCTCCTGACGTTATTTCAGAAGACTTTTTATCTATATCATTAACATTTTTATTGATGTCTTCAGTGACACTAACTTGCTCCTCTGCCGCGGTAGCAATTTGCTCTATCATTAGGTTTATATCAGATACTGCCGTGACAATACTTGTCAGTGATAATTCAATTTGATGAGTACCGTCAATACTTTCATCAGCACGTTTTTGGGTGCCAATAACCATAGTATTGGCATTACTGGCTTCATTTTGTAATTGGTTGATAATTTCTTCAATTTCGATGGTGGAATCTTGAGTGCGTTGAGCTAAAGTCCTAACCTCATCGGCGACTACTGCAAAGCCTCGTCCTTGCTCTCCTGCTCTTGCTGCTTCTATCGCTGCATTTAGGGCAAGTAAGTTGGTTTGATCAGCGATGCCTTTAATAACATCAATAACATTAGATATGTTAGACGTAGTTGTATGCAGTCCTGAGATAAGTACTCCTATTTCAGAGACTTCTGTCGCTAAATTATTAATTGCTTCTAAAGAGTTTCCTACAACAGTTTGACTCTCTATCGCTTGGCTATTTACTTGATGTGTCGATGACATCGCCTCATTAGCATTACGAGAGACTTCTTGCACTGTTGCTGACATTTCTTCTATCGCGGTAGCAACTTGGGCAGTTTCATCACGCTGCTGTTGCAGACTATCAACGTTATTATTCACAATGATAGATGATTGTTGTGCGGATGCTGCAAGAGAAACACTACTATTTTTTATTTCAGTAATAGCATGAGAAAAGGTGCTAAGCGTTTTATTTAATCCTTTGGCGATATTACCCAACTCATCGGTGCTAAATACACCTGCCTGTATTGATAAATCATTATTTTCAGTTACTTTTTCCATCGTTACTGAAATTTCATTCAGCTGTTTAAGTAAATTGACCAAAATAACGTAAACAATAAAAATAGTAATAACAAAAGTTGACATTATAATAATCAAATTAACGATCACTTTACTGCTTGCTTCACTAAGCAGTTTATTAATGTCTGTAATGAACTCATCAGCAACGAGATTTTCAATATCTTTTAATAAATTAATTCGCCCTGTAGCACTTTTAAACCAGACACTCGCATCAACATTGAAAGGACCATTTTGACCTACAGATATGGCCACTTCTCTCATTCGCTCCACTTCAACTGCAGCAGAATTTTTTAATGTGTTGTTATAAGCATTTACCACTGCTAATGACGCTTTTGCACTAAATTGCTCTAAATAACTATCTTGTAAAGCCACTAGTCCAGTAAATTTTTGAAAGGCTGCTTGTGTAAAGGTATCTTTTGCAAAACTACCACTAACAACCGCACGCTCTATACCAGCTCGCTCTTTAGCTTCTAAAAAAACATAATATGCAATGGCATTACTGACTGTTTCTGTGGGACTAATAGTTGAGAAAAACTCTGTTAAGCTAAGCATTTCATGGTGTTGAGTTGTGTAGTAACCAATAGCCTTACTTAGTGGGATTGAAAGATCATCTGAACTAGTTCTAATACCCTCTAATTTTAATAATCCACTTTTAATCGTTAAGATAATATTATTTACCTTATCATTATCAGAAGAAAAACTGTTTAACTTTGCATTTAAATGGGTGTGAGCCTTATTGGTAAGTTTGCGTTGCTCTTTTAATTCGTAAGAAAATTTTTCGCCTTTACTGCCTAGATAAACAGCAGTGGCACCACGCTCTTTTTGCAACTCATGAACCAGTGCGTTATTAGCAATTGTTAGGGTGATCAATTCTTGAAGTTCTTCAAGCTGCCCTTGCTCTGATGTTAAGGCATTCAAATTACTCAAGCTAAAATAAAGTGTGGCTAAAAGAGGTATCAATACAAGTAGAATTAACTTTTGTTTAAACACCAAGTTATTGAGTAAATTCATAAGGTTCCTTATTGGGATTTTAACAAATATTTAAACAGAAAAGTAACGAGAAAGCCCTAGCCACTCATTATTGCTTCAATATTTTTTACATTTAATAAAATTAATTATTCATGCGTTCTAGTATAAACACTTTCAATAAAAGGTGATGATACATCGGAATCAAAAGTAACTTATCTAAGAAAAAGTTGGCCTAAATCAAAACCATTGTTAATTTTGACTTAATATTTGAGCTTTTAAATGATAAAAATAAAATTCGAAGTAATGTATCCTAACCTATTTCACTTTTTTAGTGTCACATTTCACCACAAGGTTTCCAATAAATATGTATATAAAATAATCAGTTACTATAATTAATAAAATGAACGACTGCCATCAATTTTAATCATTATTTATAAATACATGATAAAAAAAAGTCCCACCGTATGAATACGGTAGGACTTTTATAAAGATATTAGCTTGAAAGAAAAAGCTATCGAAACTAATTGCTTAAGGCAAGTAGCTCTGACCCATTAGATAACTGTCAACTTCACGTGCACAGCGACGACCTTCATCAATTGCCCAAACAATCAAACTTTGACCACGGCGACCATCACCAGCAGCGAACACGCCTTGCTTGCTGGTAGCAAACTTATCGTATTCTGCAGCGATATTAGAGCGATTATCTTGCTCAAGACCAAACTGCTCAACCAAACCACCTTCAGGACCCATAAAGCCCATTGCGATAAGCACGATGTCAGCTGGAAGCACTTTTTCACTGCCAGCAACTTCCTGCGGGATCATTTGACCTTTGTCGTTACGTTGCCAAGTAATATCAACAGTATGAACCGCTTTAACATTACCTTGCTCGTCACTTTCGATTTTCTTAGTCATCACTAAATATTGACGCGGATCTTGACCTTGAATTTCAATCGCTTCTTTTTGACCGTAATCAACTAACAAACGTTTTGGCCATTGTGGCCAAGGGTTGTTATTCTCTTCACGTTTTTCTGGTGGACGCGGCATGATCTCTAACTGAATTGCGCTGCTACATTGATGACGCAATGAAGTACCAATACAATCGGTACCAGTATCACCACCACCAATAACCACTACATTTTTACCTTGCGCATTAATGTACTGGCCATCTTTGTGTTCACTATCAAGTAAACTCTTAGTATTTGCTTTCAAGAAGTCCATAGCAAAATGAACACCGTTAAGTTCACGGCCTTCAACAGGTAAGTCACGTGGCACAGTTGCGCCAATACATAACACTACGGCGTCAAAGTCAGTTTCTAGCTGCTCAACACTAACGTCTTTACCTACTTCGGTATTTGTAACAAATACAATGCCTTCATCCGCCAAAATATCAACGCGGCGTTGTACTAATTCTTTTTGCAGCTTCATATTTGGAATACCGTACATTAACAAACCACCGATACGATCGGCACGTTCATAGACAGTAACCATATGGCCAGCTTTATTAAGTTGTGCAGCAGCAGCAAGACCCGCAGGACCCGAGCCAATAACAGCAACGTTTTTACCGGTACGTGCTGATGGTGGTTGAGCGACTACCCAACCTTCCTTAAAGGCATGATCAATAATTTCTTTTTCATGTAGCTTAATAGCCACAGGGTCAGCATTGATACCAAGTACACAAGCGCCTTCACAAGGAGCTGGGCACACACGCCCGGTGAACTCAGGGAAGTTATTGGTTTTATGCAATAACTCTATTGCATCTTTCCAACGGCCTCGGTAAATCAAGTCATTCCATTCAGGAATAACATTGTTAACCGGACAACCCGCCACGGCAGGTGCAAACTCTGATTTTGCCGATTGGCAAAATGGTACACCACAGTCCATACAGCGAGAAGCTTGTTTTTCTACCTTTTTTTGAGGTATTTCTTCGTAGACTTCAAGCCAATCAATTAAACGTTCACCTGCGTTACGTTCAGTTGGCAAGGCACGACCTACGTTGATAAATCCAGTTGGATTTCCCATAATATATTCTCCTTGGCAGCTT